>Ga0307507_10002738_pt1 | contig 36085 bp, 4 predicted proteins | sample 7_EM_MG_FD_207223 | JGI IMG/M metagenome (GOLD analysis project Ga0307507, IMG submission 207223) | Populus trichocarpa ectomycorrhiza microbial communities from riparian zone in the Pacific Northwest, United States - 7_EM | ecosystem: Host-associated > Plants > Roots > Unclassified | place...
CTTCGTGCAGAGCCTCTTGTAATTAGCATATAACTTAAATAATATATTACATTACCTCAATTGCATATTAAGGAATGTATAAGTTGGTTAACTGCGTATTATTTAACTTTTAAATATGTCAAATTGGTTAACGGCGTATTATTTAACTTATAAATATGTCAAATTGGTTAATTGCAGGTTAATTGCGTGTCAAGTTGGTCAATTGCGTGTTAAGTTAGTTAAATTGTATGTCAATTACGCGAAACGCGCTTAGCAAAGTCGACTTAAAACCCAGCCTGCGAATATTTTCCCAATATATTTACTCCAGAGTTAGCTAAAGCAAAGGTTAAAACTTAATATCTATTATAGAATAAAGTATAAGGGATAGTACAGCTTCTTCCACTAACTAGCCAACCTAGATTAATATATAACATATTAATTCCTTTTAGCCCTAGAGGGGAGTCTTACTCTAGGGTTCCTTTTTTTCTAATTCTATACCATCCTCCTAAATTAACAGGACCTTATTTATCTTTACTGCTATTAAGCAGTCTTTTATAAAGTAGTTTTTCTAGCCGTATAAAAAGCAGGCTCCTTAATTACTAAGGGCCTGTCTATAGGGGTTGCTATATATAGGTTAAGTATTTACTAGACCTATAGTAGGGCTAGCTATATAGCTAGCTACTAGGTTAATAGTAGGCGGTATAGTTAGTGTTATAGGGGTCGCAGATCTTACTAGGGTGCTGTGGCCTATTCTTATAGTACTTATATTTTAGTTAGCAGAGCTTCTAGTCTTATACTACTTAGCACGTGCCTTAATTTAGTAAAGGCCCTAGTTAATAGCTAGGCACTAGTCCATAAGTTCCTTTAGCGTCTATACAGTAGTATAAACCAGTAGCGCGGCGTGCTATAGGTCTAGGGTAAGCTTATTAAAGAGGTCTAGCATTAAATCTTCCTAGGGAATTTAAGCCTATCCAGCTAGGTATAGAAAGCGGGTCTAAAAGACTAAAAAGATCTCTATCGTTTTTATATTAAGGGCTTTATAGTTAAGGTGGGCGTTCTATATCTTAAAGGGGTCCTTATAAATAGAAGATAGGTAGTTAATTATCTCTTTTCTAAAGAGGAAGGGGTCTGCTAAGTCCTAGGCATATTGCGGATATAGATACGTTTATGTATCCCTACCAGTACGGCCAAAGACATAGGCCATTTTAGCTTAGGTAGTAGGAAAGTAGTCCACATTAACTTTAAGCTTATTTTATAATTAAAGCTTCCAATTATTAAATATAGGGTTAGTTCCGTTTATAAGTAATAGGGGGTCCGCAACCTTCGCGGACCACAATAATACTAATACTATATATTAGGCTAGGGTCTTAAGAACTATAGCAAGTCTCTAGGTGTCTAATAACTCCTTACTAGGTATAGGGGTATCTCTAGCTTTAAACGGCTCTTAAAGCCGTTTAATTTTAGTATTAGCTACTATAAGCTCTTCCTAGGGGGTTAAAACAGCGACTATTTTACTATTAGAGGTATTTATAAGTCCTACAGTGGCTTTACCAGCTACTATATTTCTTAGCATAGTAGTAGGGGTTTTAGGTAATTTCCGGTATTTATTTATTTTCTAGGGGTTCTGGTCCGTGCGTGTCCTATTCTTAGGTTTCGCGTTCTATTTATATTCTTTTAGTTCTATCCTATCCTTATAGTCCTAGTAATATCCTTAGGGTCCTATTCTGTGTCCTTATAAATATATTTAAGTTCTTTCTTAGAAAGAAAGAGAATAGAATAAGCTTTAGATAATATTAGCGACTTAATTAATTAAGGCACGAGCACAGTGTTACGGCACTGATACAGACCCTAGTCAGGGGCTCCTCGCTTAGAGCCTTGGCCCATGTATATAGACGTGTCCTTTCCTCGACCTTCTTCCAGTCCTCGTCTTGGAATTCTCGTTCACTGGCTACCAATAGATTCTGTTCTTTTGACTGAGCCTTCACACACAGCAAGAAGGTCGCGCAAGCCTATATAGTAGTAACTCTTTAATTAACATCTGATACGGATCCTACTGGCCCACGCAGACTACTCCGCACAGGGGGGAAAACTTATATATTTATAGGAAGAAAACCCCTGCAGTTGGGGGAGGAAAAACCCTATAAGCAGCCTCAGTAGGATAGAAAACCCCGATTTGCCATATTTGCATATAGCTGCGGCCCTACAGGCCTACAGCACGTCCTCCTTCTTAGATGTTTTGAACTCCTTAGGAACCACTGCTTCTCTCTCTAGCTTATCCAAAGCTAGGGTTCACTACGTCCTAGCTAGGCCTTGCTAATCAATCGCCATATATGCGCAAGCCTATATAATTAGATTGTCTATAAACAAGGATCCAAAGCTAGAAAAAAAAGGGGGGGGAACAGAAGCACCACTTAAAGCTATATACAATCCTCTAGTTATATAATAGCAACTTATAGCAATCTAATGGCAATTTGCCAGTACCGTAACATCCAGGGAACTATATGCTATGCATTTTATAAGAGCCGTATACAACTTTATTATTATAGCTTAGTATTACACCTATAACAAAGAGACACTATAATATATACACCACGCCCTATATTAAATTAATATGCTTAAAGGCGTATTTTAAAGTTTCCGTTTAAAGGCAAAGGATTCTAATATAGGCCATTTTAATATACTAAAATTCTATGCCCTTATACATTTTAAGGAAAATATCCGCCTATATAGATGCGTAGATAGGTACTACACTGGCATAAATAGCAAAGCTAGACACTGTTACATTATTAAGGCGTTTTATAACTTAATAAATAAACAGGATTCGCTATTTTAAATCTACTCTTATAATTTAAGACGGGTAGTAGTACTAGTAATAGAAAATAAAATAGCTTTTATAAATAGTAATTCTATATTACAGTCTTCCTAGCATCTAGAGGTGCAGGTTACTTAACCAATATAGCATTTAGTAGTTATAAAGCTTTAGTGGCCTTTAAAAGATATAAATAGGGCAATAGATCTTATCTAGAGGCGTCTTAGGTTAAAGACATAGCTTTATATATCTTATATAGTAACTACTATAAAATCCTAGGGTTTCTAAACGGCATCACAGTATTTATTTAAGAGTATAGGCGAAAACTATAAGGTAAATATACCTAAAACTCCAATATGGACCAGAAAGAGAAGGACCCCTTATAGGTTAAGCGCCTACTTATTAAAATATATCTATCTATCCACTATTGAAAACGAGATAGAAAAAATATAACTAACCTTAAGGGCTAAATTAGTGAGGTAGTACGTTATACACTAAATTAGTAATGTTTTAACTAGTAGAGGCGTAATTATATATAGGTTTAAGAGTATATAGATAACGGCGACCGTATTAGAAAGGGCTATATACTATTAGGTAGAAGACTTATAGGCTAGCTTTAGCTAATTATTACTATTCTAAATATTAAAAGGTTAGATAAGTATAGTATATATATATAGTATACTAAAGCTATAGTAGAGCTACTTCAGCTATTAAATTATAGACTGCCGTATCTAACATACGGTATAGTTAAGGTAAAAATGTAGCCGCGCTTAAGCGTAAATACTAGGTAAGTACTTAGAGGTAGTCGCTTTTATTCAATACCATCTATTTTATAAAGTGCTTATATTGTTTTAGCCGCTACTTCTTATCCAGATTTATACTATATTAATAATTATATTAATTAGGACTAATATAATACTCTATACTTAGACAACTTTCTTAAAAAAGGAACTTGTATTGTGTTATTATATAAAAGCTAGGATAAATAATAAAAGTAGCTAAGCTAGCATAGAACCTATAATATATAATATATTATAGGCTAGCATACTATAGGCTAAAAAATAGTAAAAATTCATTTGCGTAATCGGCATATAATTTTAAAATAATATATTACATTACCTTAATTGCATATTAAGGAATATACAGTTAACTTTTAAAGTTGTTAAGTTAGTTAACTGCGTATTATTTAAATTTTAAATATGTTAATTGCATGTTAAGGAATGTATAATTAGCTTTTAAAGTTGTTAAGTTAGTTAACTACATATTATTTAACTTTTAAATATGTTAAGTTGGTCAATTGCGTATTAAGTTAGTTAAGTTATATATTAATTACGCGAAACGCGCTAAATAAAGTCTACTTAAATCTTATCCTATAAATATTTTCCTAATAAATAAGGCCATACAGTATAAGGTAGGTAAGGCATTTAGCCGTAAATCTATTATAATTATAGAGACAATTTATATAGACAGCTGTGACGGCGCTAGGGCGCGTCACCTAGTCAGGGGTTCGCTTAGGGCTTAGCTTGTGTATTTAGACGTGGCCTTACCACCTTCTCTTGCTCCTTACCTTGATATCTTCATAATACAGCATTCGTTCGCTTCATTTTGGAAGCATTTGTTCAAGTCTTCGTTAAGACATTTGTTCAATGGTTCGAGCCGTCACAACAGCCTTATTATTTTACCTCTTATTATCTTTAAAGGCAAGACCCACTAGATACGCTAGTACTTAGAAATAATAATTCCTAATAGCTATACTATTAGTATTAGTAATATAGCGTATATAAATAATAAGATTGCGCTTAAATAGATTAAACACTTTAATCTTTATATATAAAACCAGATAAAGGATATATATAGACTCCTAATTCTTAACGGCTACGGCTTTTATAAAACACTAAAATTTATACAATACTATATTAATTAGAAGATCTTACTAGCCTACTTTCCATTATATCTTATATATAAAATATAGCCGCTTAATATAGTCGTGTTTTAGCTATTTAAGCACTAGTATAGCAAGGCCATAAACTAAGCTTACTGTACTAGCGCGTTTAAAATTAACAAGATAGAATTTCTTTACCTTATTCCTAATATATAAAAGCGTATATTTAAAAAGATAATAATTAAAGCGGTATTTATAGAGACTAGCCTTTACCTATTTAACCTAAAGAAGGTACTTAATAAACTACCTCTACTACTTAGGGCTATACTAGAGAAGGACCTATAGTTAATAACTACTAATATTATAATACCAAAAACACTTCGGTAGGTGTTACGGCGCTAGTAGAAAACGGTGGATTATAATAGTAGATTATAGTGGATAATCGCAGACAGTTTCTTACTATTTTTAGACAGTCGCAGTTACGTAACTAGACAATTATATAAAACCTCAAGCAGCGCTACCCTTTTTCTCTTTTCCTTTCTCTAGCTTTAAATCCTTATTTATAGACTACCAATTATACAGGCTTACGCGTCCCTCTTACTATGCTTATACCTTAATTAACTAAGTCGCTAACATTATCTAAAGCTTATTACTACTCTTTCTTCCTAAGAAGGAACTTAAATATATCTATAGACTAAGAATAGGATAGACCCCTAGGAACTAAAAGGATATAAATAAAATGCAAAACCTAAAAATAGGACGCGTATAGACTAGAACCCCTAGAAAATAAACAAATACTAGAAATTACCTAATACTCCTACTACTATGCCAAGAAATACAGCAGCTAGCAAAGCCGCTGCAGGACCTATAAATACCTCTAATAGTAAAATAGTCGCCGTCTTAACCCCCTAGGAAGAGCTTATAGCAGCTAATGCCAAAATTAAATAGCTTTAAGAGCTGTTTAAAACTAGAGACACCCCTATACCTAGTAAAGAGTTATTAAACACCTAAGACTTGCTATAGTTCTTAAGGCCCTAGCCTAATATATAGTATTAGCATTATTACGGTCCGCAAAGGTTATAGACCCCCTATTACTTATAAACAGAACTAATCCTATATTTAATAACTGGAAGCTTTAATTATAGGATAAGCTTAAAGTTAATATAAACCACTTTCTAAACACCCAAGCTAAAATGGCATACGTCTTTAGCCGCACTAGTAGTAATGTATAGATATACCTACATCCGCGATACGCCTAGGACTTAGTAGACCCCTTTGTCTCTGAAGAAGAGATAATTAATTACCTATCTTCTATTTATAAGGACTCCTTTAAGGTATAAAATGCCCGCCTTAATTATAAAAGCCTAATAATAAAAACAACGGAAACCTTCTTGGTCTTTTAGACCCACTTTTTATACCTAGCCAGATAGGCCTAAATCCCCTAGGAAGATCTAATGCTAGACCTCTTTAATAAGCTTACCCTAAACCTATAGCGCGTCATACTACTGGTTTATACTACCATATAGACGCTAAAGGAACTTATAAATTAATATCTAGCTATTAACTAGGGCCTTTATTAAATTAAGGTACGTGCTAAGCGGTATAAGGCTAGAAGCTCTACTAACTAAAATATAAGTACTATAAAAAACGGGCTGTAGTGCCCTAGTAAGATCTGCAACCCTTATAGCACTAACTATACTGCCTGCTATTAACTTAGTAGCTAGCTATATAGCTAGTCCTACCGTAACTCTAGCATATACTTAGCCTTTATATAGCAACCCCTATAGATAGGCCCTTAGCGATTAAGGAGCTTGCTTTATATGCGGTTAAAAGGGTTACTATATAGCTAAATACCTAATAAATATAAAAAAGGATAAGGTTCTACTAATCTAGGAAAATAGTATAGAGGCAGAGTTAGAAAAAGAGGAACCCTAAAGGAAGACTCCTCTTTAGGGTTAAAAGGGATTAATATATTATATATTAATCTAAGTCAGCTAGTTAGTAAAAGAAGCTGCACTATCCCTTATACTTTATTCCGTAATAGATATTAAGTTTTAACCTCTGCTTTAGCTAACACTAAAATAAATGCCTTTGCCTTAATAGACATCTAGTATACCATAAAGCTGGCTAACCTTTTAAATGCACCCCTTAAAGAACTGCCTAAACTAATTCCTATTTGCGGGTATAACGGATAGATAGGGCTACCTATTACAACCATCTTATAGATATACCTCTGCGTTAACAGACAAAGACAATATAATATCCCCTTTCTTATTACGGACTTAGAAAGCTATAATATAATCTTAAAAAGAAAATAGCTAGCCTATTTAGGCTTACAGCTTAAAGTACGGAGTAGACAGCTTATCTGGCCTAAAACTGTGACGGTACTAGGGCGCGTCACCTGCCAAATTCTGCCATATTCTGCTACCTGTCATATTGTCGCATACTATCTAGTACTGTTTCTTACTGTTTCTTACTGTTTCTTACTATTTGCTCACCTACTATTAGCTTATCTACTACTAGCGCCTTGACGACCCCTTATACCCCATTAGTCTCTAATAGTCTTCTTCTCCTTCTTCTCCTTAGCTTAGTATTCTTATATAGTAGCAATCTACAAGCTTTGGTTCAGAATCATTTATATAAGCCTGTCACATTATACTAAGCTCTCTCTATATTGCCTGGGAAGGCCTTAATAATATCCCACCCTAAATGAAGACCTTTATCTACAACAACGCGTTAACGCGTTATACTCAGACATTTAAAAACTCACACTACCACGCCTAAGAAGGCCCTAATAATATCCCGCTTTATAGGCCAAACTGTACTTAATCTGCACCCCTAAAAGAACCCTAGAATTAAAACCAAATAGTATAATTCTAACAAACCTTAGGAAGCCAATAATGGCACCTAAAGCGAGCTTATCTAAAAGACCTGCCTCTACTTAAGAGGAATATAAGATCTAATTAGGACCAGAAATCAAAGATAATAACGACGTTATAGGCGTATATAAGCAGATTTGTGCCCTTACAGCTAATTAGAAGGTTAATTATCTTTAAGCCCAAAGCACATAAGAGACTCTAAAGGAGGTCCTGGAAAGCCTTACTGCCTTATAAAACAGCTCAGCCTCCCCTATATAAAGCCTTAGTTAACCTATTTGCTTAACCAAATGTAATACACTAGAGAGTATAGGTATGATAATAGAGCAATTAAAGTCCATTAAGCTCCCTAACCCCCTACATTATTAGACGGCATAGACCCAACCTTTAAGAACTAGAGAATTCAGGTGCAAGAAAAGCTTTATATTAACCATAACCATTTCCCCTCTAAAGAAGCTAAAATGCTTTACCTCTTTAGTTAAACTATTAGGGATGCCTAGTAATACCTCCAGGCTAAGTTTAAAGATAAGTTACCTATTTAGTTTATATCTGTTAATAAGATAATATAGCATCTAGCTGCTATTTATATTAATCTAAATAAAGTATAGGATGCCCATTATAACTATAATCGCCTAATAATAAAATTAAACTAATCCTTTACCAAGTTCTAGACTTAATTCTTACACCTAGCAGGTAAAGGCTAGGTTCCCCTTATAAACTACCATTTGGACCTATATAATAAGCTAATAGTCTAACTATAAGAGAAGATTATAGTAGCCTTAGGCAACCTACTAACCTACCAAAGACTTATAGCCCAATGTTTATTACTAGATTTAGAACTAAAACAGATTAATGCTTGTTCTAATAGACTAAAGCGGCCCTATAGTAACTATAACCTATCTGCTACACTAATAGGAGCTAGCGTTAGAAGATAGACTATAACCGCCCTTACACTAAAAGCGGTTATAACTACCTACCCTTAAGCCTTGCCCGACTTATTACGTACTACGCCTTTAGTTAATGCTTATTGTAATACCCCAATTAACCCTACTATGGTCACATACTTTAATTACAGAAAGGGTAGTTATTTTATTACGTTTTACCTAGAGCTAAAGAATATAGGTAATATTAAGGAGATAGAGGAAGAAGAAATATCCAACAAGTTAGAAAAAGAAGAACCCTAGGGAAAGACTTACCCCTAGGGTATCCTATTAATCTTAAAGAGATTAATTTAAGTTAGCTAATAGGTAGAAAACACTTTATAGTTTTATATACAGTATCTTAAAATGGATATAGAGTTAATACAAATGCCCTTATTAACACTAGAGCAAATAGCTTTGCCTTTATAAACACTTCTTATATAAATAATGTTGCTAAGTTCTTAAATATAAATGCTACCTAACTAGAGAAGCCTATTTAAGTAAAAGGCTATAATAGCTAAGCCAGTAAGCCGGTTACCCATATCCTAAAGCTATATATTACTATTAATAGATAACGCCAGTTTAGTATCCCCTTCTATATCCTAGACCTAGGGTCCCATAATATAATCCTTGGCTAAAAATAGATGTCCTACTTTAATATTTAGTTAAATATATAATAAAGATAGTTTGTCTAGCCAGAGAATAAACCAAAACTACCCTCCTTTATTAGAGAAATTCGGACCAACTATAGGATATTAGCCGTAAAGGCTAACCCTATTTATTAATAGGATATTAAAGACTGTGACCTAGCCTTTACCTAAGAAGATGCCCGCTATAAGGCCGGTAGGAACTCTATACCAACAATAATACTCCCCTAAAGTACTGCAGTTAAGGAGGACTCTACTTATAGAAGTAGAACGGACAGCAATATAGATAACTTCTAAATTGTGGAGATCCGGCTAATATAGAAGAGGACGTACCAATAGGATATAAAAGATAACCTTTAGAAAATACAGTAAGAGCTAAAAGGAGTAAGGACAACACTAATATACTAAAAGCCCCTAGGGCCACGGACACCCCTACTACTATACAATACCCCTATAGTAGATATCGCGGCAATTAGTGCTATAGGTTTTTACTTTAATATATATTAGAAGGATAATAAAGTCTTTATAACTAGCTTATATAAAATTAACTAAATTATTAACAAGAAGGAAGAAGGGCTAGTAAAGGAAACTAATAAAGAACTAGTTAAGCGCCTTCTCCCTACTTACCTCTTAAACCATAGAGACGCGTTTTTAAAAGCAGCTTTAGATATACTGCCCCCTTACTAAACCTATAATTATAAAATTTAGCTAGAGGCTAATAACTCTTTAGGCTACAGCCCCCTTTACTAGCAAACTATAAAAGAACTAAAAGCTATAAAGCAGTACTTAATTAATAACCTTTATAAAGGGTTTATTAAACTAAGTTAGGCTCCTTTTACTTCCCCTATTCTATTTTTAAAGAAACCTAATAAAAGCCTCTGCTTCTATATTAACTATTAAAAACTAAACGCTATTACTTGGAAAGATTATTACCCTCTCCCACTAATTAATAAGACCCTTACACATCTAAGCTAAGCTAAAATCTTTATAAAGCTTAATGTCCGCTAAGCTTTCCACCAAATTAGGATGGACCCTATATTAGAGGATCTAATAATATTCTATACCCGCTATAGTTCTTGTAAATATAAAGTCCTTCCTTTTAGACTAATAAATGGGCCAGCCATATACCAATGGTACATAAATAATGTTCTTTTTAACTACCTTAACGAATTCTATACGGCATACCTAGATAACATTTTTATATACTTAGACAATAAACTTAAGCACTAAGTTTATATTAAAAAGGTCCTAGAGAGGCTGCGGAATGCAGGCCTATAAGTTAATATTAAGAAATGCGAATTTGGAGTAAAATAAACAAAGTACCTTAGGTTTATTATTAGTATAAAAGGAATTAAAGTTAACCCTAAGAAGGTTAAGGCAATATATAATTAGAAACCCCCTTATATAGTAAAAGGCATCTAGTCCTTTCTTAGCTTCTATAACTATAGGGTTATAGCTAAGCCTCTTATATAACTAACTAAGAATAACACACCTTTTATTTTTAATAATAATTATATAGAAGCTTTTAAGGAGTTAAAGGACTAACTTATATCCTCCCTAGTTCTCTATTACTATAACCTAGACCTTAAATTAATATTGGAAACGGACACCTCCAATGGAGTAGTAGTGGGGGTTCTTTTATAGTTATACTTAGATAGCGAATAGTACCCTATTATATTTTTCTTAAAGATAATAGCCCTAGCTAAGTATAACTATAAGGTACATAATAAGGGAATGCTAGCTATTATATAATTGTTATCCTAGTAGCGTATAGAGCTTAGAAGTACAGACTCTTGGATTAAAGTCTATACTAATTATAAAGCCCTTAAGTATTTTATAATAATAAAGCAGCTTACCAGTTAACAGGCTAGGTGGGCTAAAATACTCTTCTAATTCTTCTTTACAATTATATACCACCCTAATAGGCAAAATTCTAAAGTTAATACCCTTACCTAGAGGGAACAGGACGTAGAACTATAGGATAAGCTAAAGGCTTAGCACCGGACACATGCCCTCCTCCGTCCCAAACAGCTTAACCTATATATTCTTAAAGAACTAGGCTCTAAACGGAATAAGCTAGCGCCTATAAAAGGAGAGATCCTAAATAAACTAATAGGACTAATTAACCGCATCCTAATTGCGAACCGCACAGCTAAATCCCTAAAAGCCCTCCGCGACTAAGCTATAGAAGATAACCCTAATTTAGAAATAGAAGACGGACTGCTCTTATACTAAGAACGGCTTATAGTTCTAGATATTAACAACCTATAAATAAAACTAATCTGTAAAGCCCACTGTTAAGTCTCTATAGTGCACCCTAGTTAAGACAAGACCTACTAACTACTAGCGCCTTGCTACTATTGGTGAGGACTCCTGTCTAATATAGAACAATTTATTAGAAATTATTATGCTTGTAAACAGGTAGATACCCCTAGGGATTAAACCCCTAGGTAGTTATAACCACTACTAGTTCCTAAACGCCCTTAGCAGCATATTATAATGGACTTTAAATCGTTTCTAAAGGATAAACATGGCTATAATATGGCCTTTATGGTAGTTAACTAACTAAACAAGTAAGCTATTTCCCTCCCCTACTTTAAGACCACAACTGTAAAAGATATGGCCTATATATATATTGACAACGTTTACCAGATCTATAGCGCTCCTAAGTCAATTATCTCTAATTATGGACCCTAGTTTATATTAGACTTCTGGGATAAATTCTACCGTATTCTCAGGATTAAGATTAAGCTCTCTACTATATTCTACCCTTAGACTAATAGCTAAACCAAGATTATAAACTAATACCTTAACCAGCAACTTCGCCCTTTTATTAATTACTACTAGGATAACTGGTTGGAACTACTGCCTATAATGGACTACGCACAGCTTATGCTCCCTTATAATAGTGTAGGAATATTACTATTTAAGTTACTCTATGGATACAAGCCACAAATATCCTTTAATTGGGATAGACCTATAGGACTTATAATAGCCCGCGAACGCCTTAGCTATAAAGAGGCCTAGATATTTACTAAAAGAATGCATAGAGCCTAGGAGACTGCCCAAATAATTATAAAAAAAGTATAAGAGAAAAAAGAGACTAATGTGAACCAATATTGTCACGAGGTAGACTTCTATATAGAAGATAAAGTATAGGTGTTAATAAAGAACTAGAAGACCTAGAGGCTGAGCTGTAAGCTAGACCACTAAATAGCTGGCCCCTATAAGATCCCTAAGAAGGTAGGGCACTTTTTTAAGGTTAAGCTACTAAAGTTAATAAAGATCCACTCTGTCTTCTCTTTAGACTAACTATAAAAGGCCGCGGACGACCCATTGCCTGGACAGTACAATGAACCCCCTACCACTAATTTAGACTGTAGAGAACAAAGAATAGGAAGTTAAAGAGATCTTAGCAGTTAAGAAGGACTGTGGTACCTTAAAATACTGTGTAAGCTAGGTAGGTTATAACAAAGATCCAGAATGGTACCCCGCATCCGATTTTAAGTACTCTCCCTATAAGCTATAAGATTTTCACCTAGCCTACCTAGACCTCCCTAAACCACCACGTAAATTAGACAGCTGGATTAAATACTGGGAAGAGGGGTTAGATAACTATAATAATTTAAATAATAATAAAGAACTTAGACAAAGCCTAAGGGCAGGCTTTTTTAGGAGGGGGGGGTGATATAATGGTGCTAGGGCGCGTCACCTACCAAATTCTGCCATATTCTGCTACCTGTTATATTGTTATATACTATCTAGTACTGTTTCTTACTGTTTCTTACTATTTCTTACTATTTGCTCGCCTACTATTGGCTTGTCTACTACTAGCGCCTTGGCAACCCCTTGTACCCCATTAGTCTCCAATAGTCTTCTTCTCCTTCTTCTCCTTAGCTTAGTATTCTTATATGGTAGCAATCTACAAGCTTCGGTTCAGAAGCATTTATACAAGCCCGTTATAAAAACCCTACCCCCAACACCGTCTTTTATAAAGGAAATCAGCATTATAATAGAAAACCTTATATAGCCATAGATAAACACTATTTATTAGGTCAATGCTATATATAGGAACTAAGCATTTAAGAAAGATATATAGCTTAATCCGTAACGGATCTATATACTACAATGCTTCTAGACTACTAATATTATGCCACCAATACTAAGGACCTAGGAAGCTAGTAATAAGCTAAATAGACTAGGCCCTATACAGCTATAAAGAACAGTAAGGAATATTAGACGCCGTACTAAATAAATAAACTAGAAAGATAACTTATAGAAGATAAAATAGAAGCTAAGGAAGGCTATAAGCCCTTAACCGCAAAATATGGTTTATAAAACGTCTATAAAGAAACCTATAAACCTCCTACTAGTTAATATATGCTATATTAGCGCTATAGGGTTCTACCAGAACTTAAAATAGCCTAACACTATTACCTTTATAACTAGCTTATATAAAATTAACTAGATAATTAAAGACAAGGAAGCCCTATCCTATAACTAGCTTAGTAGGGAAAGTAAGCTTATAAATAAGGAGCTGGTAAAACAGAAACTACTCCGCTAATACTAGGAATTTAAGGATATATTCTCTAAAGCAGTATTTAATATACTCCCGCCTTACTAAATATATAACTATAAGATTAAGATTAAGCCTAATAAAGAAAACACCCTTAGCTATAGCCCCCTTTGCTAGTAATCTACTAATAAGCTATAGGCCACTAAGCAGTACCTTATTAATAACCTTAATAAGGGCTTTATTAAGCCTAGCTAAGCCCCCTTTACCTTACCCATTCTCTTTATAAAAAAGCTAAATAGCAGACTCTGTTTCTATATTAACTACTATAAACTAAACTATATAACCCGTAAAGATTAATATCTACTACCCTTACTTAAAGAAACGCTAGCCCATATAAGTAAGGCAAATTTTTTTATAAAACTTAATATCTGCTATACCTTTTACTAAATTAGGATAGACCCTAGATCTAAAGATCTTACTATATTTTAAACCCGCTACGGATTATATAAATATAAAGTACTACCTTTTAGACTAACTAACGGACTAGCTATATACCAACAGTATATAAATAACGTACTCTTTAACTACCTTAATAACTTCTACACAGCTTACCTAGATAATATTATAATTTACTCTAAGAATAAACTAGAATATAAGGAGTATATCTATAAAGTTCTATAACAGCTCTATAAAGCTAGTCTTCAGGCCAATATTAGAAAGTTAAATTTTAGTATTAAGCGCACTAAGTACTTAGGGTTTATTATTAGTATAAACAGAATTAAGGCAGACCTAAAAAAACGGCTATAATTAATTAATAGGAATCCCTAAGAACTGTAAAGGGGGTATAGTTATTCCTAGGTTTCTATAACTTCTACTAACGCTTTATTAAAGACTATAGCAGGATTTCTTAGCCCCTTAACCACCTTTCTAGAAAAAACCAACCTTTCTATTTTAATAATGTATATAAAAAGGCCTTTAATAAACTTAAAAAGCGGCTAGTCTCTACTCCGCTACTAGCCTATTTCCACCTAGAATAGCCCTTAATATTAAAAACGGATGCTTTAAATAGTATAATAGCTACCATTTATTCCCAGAAACAGCGAGATAAAAAATAGCACCCTATTATATACTATTTAAAGACTATAATAGATGCGGAGCTAAATTACCATATTTATAACAAAGAGATGCTAGCCATTATTTCTAGCCTTTAGCACTGGCGTATATAGCTAGAGGGGACCCCTAAACCTATTTAGGTAGTCTTAGATTATAAGGCCTTAAAATACTTTATAATAACTAAAGCCCTTATAGCATAGCAGGCGCGCTAGGCGGATATCCTATCTTAGTTCTACTTCTAAATTATATATTAGCCAGGCGCTATAAACCGTGCGGACGCCCTTATAAGGCGTAAACAAGACCTAGATAACTAAATAGCTACAAAGATCTTACTACGGACCCAAATACTACTATAACTAGAGCACCTCAACCCCTAAATATAGGCAGAACTAAATACGGACCTTTTAGACGCTAAAATATATCCCATTAACTCCACGGAACTTAACCTTATTAATAAACTACTATAGGTAAACCGCATGGCCCCTTCTCTATAGGGGTACCATAAAAAGGTAAAGGATACTACTAGCCTATAGTCCCTTAAAAACGGACTGCTTAAGTACTAGAAACGGCTAGTAGTAGCAAAGGAATAGAATTTACGGACTTAGCTTATCACTAAAGCACATACTTAGGTCTCTACGGCCCACCCTAAAAAAAATAAAACCCGTAAAATTATTGGCGACCACTACTACTGGCCTGGAATAGTTATAAATATTAACTACTATATACAAAACTACAATAACTACCGTAGGTTTATAATTCCATAAGATAAAACCCTAGGGCTATTAAAGCTACTCCTAATACCAGAACGCCCCTAGTAGTATATCTCTATAGACTTTCACAAGTTACCTATAGACCGTGATAGATATAATATAGTTATAATCCTAGTTAACTACTTTAGCAAGCGCCTATTCTTAATTCCCTATTATAATAATATTAATGCTAAAGAGGCGGCCTAACTATATATCTACTATATCTACTAAATTTACAGACTACTAGATACTATCATATCTAACTATAAGCCGCAGTTTATATCAGCCTTCTAGAACAAGTTTACCTAAATCCTAGGTATTAGGCTAAAGCTCTCTATAGTATACTACCCCTAGATAGACGGTCAGACAGAGATTATAAATTAATACTTAGACTAGAGACTACGGCCCTTTATTAACTACTTTTAGGACAACTAGAGCAAACTACTACCTATAATAGACTACGCCCAGGCAACCCTACCCTATAACTCTACAGAATTTGCACCTATTTAGCTAAAAATGGGATACTTACCCTATATAAGCTTTAACTAAAAGAGACTAAAAGGACTATAAACTATACGCAAAAAACTATTATATAAGGAAGCACAGCAGTATACTAGACGCTTAGAAGGAGTATAGACAATAGCCCGTAAAAACCTAGAGAAGGCCTAGAAATTAATAGAATAGTAGGTAAATAAGCATAGGCGCAAGCCTAACTTTACTATAGGTAATAAGGTCTAGGTTATAATAAAGAACTAAAAGACAGAACGGCCTAGCTGTAAGCTAAACTATAAGATAGCAGGACTGTATAAGATCCTTAATAAAGAAGGCAACTTATATAAGGTTAAACTCCTAGACTTAATTAAAGTCCACCCTATTTTTTTTACTAGATAAGCTACAGAAAGCTATAAATTACCTACTACCTAGATAAAAGAATAAGCCTCTACTGCCAATTCAAGTTAATAGCGATAACAAATAGGAAGTTAATAAAATACTAGCCTATGAACTAGTATAAGGAACGCTAAAGTACCGTGTCTAATAAAAATGTTATAATTTAGACCTAACCTAGTACCCTGTCTAGAACTTTATAGGTTACCCCTAAAAGCTTAAAGAATTCTATAACTAATACCCTAATAAGCTAGAACCCCTAAAGTATCTAGACGAGTAGATAAAGTGCTAGTATAGCAAAGATAATAAGATACATTACGGCGCTAGTAGAAAACAGTGGATTATAGTAGTAGATTATAGCGGATAATCGCAGATAGTTTCTTACTATTTTAGACAGTTTCTTTGCCACGAGACGGGGGCAATGGCTATAGAACGTATGTATTTAGGGAGTCTATAAGACATTGCGCGATCAATTGTAAGGGTTGAGGGCGTAAGGAGGTGATATACCTACGCGTAGCTGACGTAAGCTGTACGCGAGGTGTACGCAAGAGTACGGGGCTCTTCTATGGAGGCCCCTACGGTAGGGTTCTGTAATACTACCCCCCCTCTTATAGAAGCGGAGCTCCGGTGACGCTGTGGTTGCTATATACATATAGAAGGGACATTTAAGGTATAGAGAAGGAAAAGTAAGGGCGTATTACTAAGGGCTTAAAACAACGTTATGTAATAAGGCTTAGCACCTAAGAATCTAACTAATTAGACAACTTTAACCGCTAGTTAAACTTCCTGGACATCTTATTGATATTCCGGTTATGTAATTGCATTTTGCTATTATATAATGGCAATCTGCGGTAACCTAATGGCAATTTGCCCTTATATGGCAATATATAACGGTTTAACTCTATAAGGGCTCCTATAGAGAATTAGGTACGAAATCTCTGCTTAAGCCCGGTTTCTATGGGTTCGCGTAGTAAAAGTCACTGATTAGGTCCTTTGCATTTTTAAAGTCTTCCTATAGTTGCCATTCTGGCTAATTTATGTCAAATCCTGTGTAGATAGCTCTGTAGTAAAGCCGCCATCCTTTGCCTTTGCCAAAGTATTTAGAGTTAATAATTCGTTTAATAGTCCATTCCTTATGGTTCTTATCTTTATTCTTGTCTTAGATTAATACTAGTAAGGGTTTAGGCTATGTCTGTCCTAGTAGGGGGTTAGGCTAGTAAAGGTGTAATAGCTATAGGTAAAATATGGGCTATATCCTATGGGTAGCTAGGGTAGGTAGGAGCTCTAGCTTATATATAGCTCCCCTATTAATAACTTATTTAATTAGGTAGGGGCTAAGGTTCTTGTAATTAAGTAACTTTATAGGCCTCTGCGTAGAGATATTATGTATATTTAGCTATAACTAGTCGCTAATATACATCTCCAGTGGTGGCGTTTTATAATAGTTAGCAAAGTAGGCCTGCTTTACTTAAGCCTAGGCCATTTCTCCCTTATAGTAGTTAAGTAGATTTTTTATATGGTCTATATACTGGTCGGCAAGTAGCATCTTAAGGCGTTTTCTATATAGTAATTTCTTTTTAATAGGTTCTGGTAGCTCTATACTGGATTAGGGGTAATAACCCTTATTTATAAAGAACGGTGTAAGTCCTATAGTAGTTAAGATATAGTTATTTACTGTAAATTTACCTAATAGAAGGTAATCTACCTAGTTATCTTAACTATAGGCGACTACCTGTTATAGGTACGCTTTTATGCTAGTATTAGCGTTTTCTAGTTATCTAGCGGTTTTGTAGTAGAAGGATATAAATATCTTAACAGAGATGCCAAGGTATTAGCAGATTCGTCTCTATATATTAGAGTTAAACTATATACCTTAGTCGGATATAATTAAGTTAGGTAACCTATATAATTAGTAAACTTTATAGAGGAAGGTGTTAATAATATCACTAATGGCTACGTCTTTGGTTAGGATATAGTAGCACTCTTTTATAAGTTGGTATATTATTATAAGGATATTCTTATAGGTACAGCCCCATTATTTATAGGGTAGTAGGTTAATAATAAAATCAATAGCAATATCTGCCTATTGTTATATAGGTACTAGTAGAGGGTGCAATAGTCCTTAGTACTTTATATTAAAGGCCTTAGCGCGCTTATAACTATAGTGTTACAGTACTAGCAACTTGCTATTAGATTGCCGCAAACTGCTGTCACGTGATGGCAAGTTGCGGCAAGTTGCCATTATATAACCAGAAGGTTGTATATAACTTTAAGCGGTGCTTTTGTTCTTCTTGTTTCCTTTCTTTAGCTTTAGATCCTTGTTTATAGACAATCTAATTGTATAGGCTTGTGCGACCCTCTTGCTGTGCTCGTGCCTTAATTAACTAAGTTGCTAATATTATCCAAAGCTTATTACTACCCTTTCTTCCTAAGAAGGAACTTAAATATATCTATAAGACTATAAATAGAATAAGGACATAGAATAGGACCCTAAGGACATTACCAGAACCATAAGGACAGGACAGGACTAAAAGAACATAAATAGAACGCAAAACCTAAGAATAGGACACACACGGACCAGAACCCCTAAAAAATAAATAAATACCGGAAATTACCTAAAACCCCTACTACTATGCTAAGAAACACAGTAGTTGGTAAAGCCGCTACAGGACCTGTAAATACCTCTAATAGTGAAATAGTTACCATCTTAACCCCCTAGGAAGAGCTCACAGCAGCTAATGCTAAAATTAAACGGCTTTAAGAGCTACTTAAAATTAGAGATACCCCTATACCTAGTAAAGAGTTATTAGACACCTAAAGACTTGCTATGGTCCTTAAGACCCTAGCCCAACGCACAGTATTAGTATTGTTGCGATCTGCAAAGGTTGCGGACCCCCTATTACTTATAGATAGAACTAACCCTATATTTAATAATTGGAAGCTTTAACTATAAGATAAGCTTAAAGTTAATCCGGACCACTTCCCTACTGCTTAAGTTAAAATAGCCTATATCTTCAGCCGTACCAGCGGGGACATATAGACGCATTTACGTCCGTAATACGCCCAGGACTTAGCAAACCCCTTCCTCTCTAGAGAAAAGATAATTAACTACCTGTCTTCTATTTATAAGGACCCCTTTAAGATATAAAATACCCGCCTTAATTATAAAGCCCTTAACATAAAAACAATAGAGACCTTTTTGGCCTTCTAGACCCGCTTTCTGCACCTAGCCGGCGAAGCCTAAATTTCCTATAAAGACCTAATGCTAGACCTCTTTAACAAGCTCACCCTAGACCTATAGCGTGCCGTACTACCAGTTTTTACTACTATATAGACGCTAAAGGTACTTACGGACCACTACCTAGCTATTAATTAAGGCCTCTATTAAATTAAGGCATAAGCTAAGCGGTATAAAGCCAGAAACTCTTTAAACTAAACTATAAGAACGGCCCGTAGTGCCCTAGCATAATTAGCAACTCCTATAGCACCAGCTATATAGCCCGCCGTTAGTTTAGCAGCTAGCCGCGTAGCTAGCCCTACTATAGGTCTAGTGTATACTTGACCAATATACAGCAACCCCTATAGATAGGCCCTTAGCAATTAAGAAGCTTGCTTCTTATATAGCTAGAAGGACCACTTTGCTAAGGACTGCCTAATAAAGGCAAAAACAGATAAAGTTCTGTTAATATTTTGTCTACTTTTTAAAAAAAGTATTATTAAGATAATTTTTCATTCTAGAAGCTAAATTAATAGAACTTTAGTTATGTTACTATTACATTAATCCGCATTAATGTACAAACAATTTAATAAGCCTAGTACGAGATTTGCACTTATATCTTCCGATTACAAAATGGGTGCATTACTATTATGCAAATCTAAAAGGATAGCAAGGAGTTAGAAAAAGAGGAACCCTAGAGAAAGACTCCTCTCTAAGGTTAAAAGGAATTAATATGTTATATATTAATCTGGGTTAGCTAGTTAGTAAAAGAAGCTGCACTATCCCTTATACTTTATTTCGCAATAGATATTAAGTTTTAACTTCTACTTTAGCTAACTCTAGAGTAAATACCTTTACCTTAATAGACACCCAGTGCGCTATAAAGCTGGCTGACTTTTTAAATATATCCCTTAAAGAACTGCCTAAACTAGTCCCTATCCACGGGTATAATAGATAGATAGGACTACCTATTATAACTATCTTACGGATCTACCTCTGTGTTAATAGATAAAGGCAGTATAAGATCCCCTTTTTTATTACAGACCTAGGAAGCCATAATATAATCTTAGGAAGAAAATGGCTAGCCTATCTAGGCTTACAGTTTAATGTATAGAGTAGACGGCTTATCTGGCCTAAAACCCTACCCCTAATACCTTCTTTTATAAAGGAAATCAGCATTACAATAGAAAACCTTATGTGCCTATAGATAGACACTGTTTACTAGGCCAATGCTATATATAGGGACCAGGCCTTTAAGAAAGACGTACAGCTTAATCCGTAATGGGTCTATATACTACGCCGCCCCTAGACTACCTATATTACGCTACCCGCACCAAAGACCTAGAAAATTAGTAGTAGCCTAGCTAAGTTCCCCATAGAGAACTTAGGCCCTATATAGCTATAAAGAAAGGCTAGGAATACTAGACGCTATACTAAACTAATAGACTAGAAGGACAACTTATAAAAAATAAAACGTAAGCTAAGGAAGACTATAAACCCTATCCTGTAAAATATGGCCTAATAAAAGTCTATAAAGAAACCTATGGACCTTCCCCTAGTTAATATCTGCTGTATTAGCGCCATATGATTCTATTAGAACTTAGTTTAACCTAATACTATTACCTTTACCACCAGCTTATATAAAATTAATCAAATAATTAAGGAAAAGGAAAGTAAGCTTAGTGGATAGAAAAGTAAGCTTATGGATAAGGAACTGGTAGAATAAAAACTACCCCATTAACACTAGAAATTTAAGGACATATTCTCTAAGGCAGCGTCTAATATGCTCCTATCTTACTAACTATACAACTATAAGATTAAGATTAAGCCAGATAAGGAAGACATACTTAGCTATAGTCTACTACCAAATTATAGGCTATAAAGCAGTACCTTATTAATAACCTAAATAAGGGCTTTATTGAACCTAGTTAAGCCCCTTTTAACTTGCCTATTCTCTTTACTAAAAAGCCAAATAGAGGACTTTGTTTCTGTATTAACTACCGTAAACTAAATAATATAACCTATAAGGACCGCTACCTACTGCCCTTACTTAATAAGACTTTAACCTAAATAAGTAGAGCTAAGATCTTTACTAAGCTTAATATCCGTCAGGCCTTTTACTAGATTAGAATAGACCCTAGATTAGAAAATCTTACTATATTTCGGACCCGTTACAGAACATATAAATATAAAGTACTTCCTTTTGGACTAATTAACGGACTGGCTACATACTAGCGATATATAAATAATATACTCTTTAACTACCTTGATGACTTCTATACAGCCTACCTAGATAACATTATAATCTACTCTAAGAATAAATTAAAACACAAGGAGCATGTCTATAAAGTCCTATAATGGCTCCATAAGGCCAGTCTCTAGGCCGATATTAAGAAATTAGAATTTAGTGTTAAGCGTATAAAGTACCTAGGTTTTATTATTAGTATAGACGGGATTAAGGCTAACCTAGAGAAAACGGCCATAATTAACTAGTAGACGCCCCCATAGACTATAAAGGGGGTGTAATTATTTTTAGGTTTCTGTAACTTCTACTAACGCTTTATTAAGAACTATAGCAGGATTACCTAGCCTCTTAACCACCTTACTAAGAAGGACCAGCTATTCTACCTTAACGCTATATATATGCAGGCCTTTAATAAGCTTAAAAAACGGCTAGTATTAGCCCCCCTATTTACCTACTTTGACCTAAAATGGTTCTTAGTACTAGAAACTGATGCCTTAAATGGCGTAATAGTTAGTGTTTTCTTTTAGAAGCAACCAGACGGAGAATGGCACCCTATTATATACTATTTAAAGACTATAATAGATGCTAAGCTAAACTACTACATCTATAATAAAGAAATGCTAGCTATTATCTCTAGCTTTTAGCACTAGCGTATATAGCTAGAGGGGACCCCTAAGCCTATTAAGGTAGCTTTAGATTACAAGGCCCTAGAATACTTTATAATAACTAAGGCCCTTATAGCCTGGTAGGCACGCTAGGCAGATATCCTATTTTAGTTTAACTTCTTAATTATATATAAACCTAGTGCTATAAACCGTGCAGATACTCTTATAAGGTATAAATAGGACCTAGGTAACTAGGCAGCTATAAAGATCTTATTACGGACCTAGATACTACTATAACTAGAGTACCTTAATCCCTAAATATAGGCAGAACGAAATACAGACCCTTTAGACACTAAGATATATCCCGTTAACTCTATAGAACTTAACCTTATTAATAAACTGCTGCAGGTAAACTATACGGCCCCTTCTCTATAGGAGTACCGTAAAAAGGTAAAGGATGCTACTAGCCTATGGTCCCTTAAAAATGGACTACTTAAGCACCGGGAACGGCTAGTAGTAGTAGAGGAGCAGAATTTATAGACTTGGCTTATTGCTAAAGCATATACTTAGGTCTCTACGGCCTACCTAGGAAAAAATAAAACTCGTAAGATTATTAGCGACTATTACTACTGGCCTGGAATAGTTATAGATATTAACCGCTATATATAAAACTATAATAACTGCCATAGGTCTATAATTCCACAAGATAAGACCCTAGGGCTGTTAAAACCACTCCCAATACCAGAACGCCCCTAGCAGTATATCTTTATAGATTTCTATAAGCTACCTATAGACCGTAACGGATATAATATAGCTATAGTTATAGTTAACCGCTTTAGCAAGCGCCTATTCTTAATCCCTTATTATAAGAATATTAATATAAAAGAGGCGGCCTAACTATATATCTACTATATCTACCAAATTTACGGACCACTAGATACTATTATATCCAATTATAGGCTATAGTTTATATTGGCTTTCTGGAACGAGTTTACCTAGATCCTAGGTATTAAGCTAAAGCTTTTTATAGTATACTACCCCTAAATAGACGGCTAGACAAAGATTATAAACTAGTATTTAGTGTTACGGACGCTTTAAGTACGATGTTATAACTACTTGGAGAGGAGTCGGTGGAAGCTAGTTGGTTGATATAGGCACGGTCCAGGATGGATCCGGTAGAACTATATAACAAGAAATAGTAACCAAGGTCACGTAATGTGATCTGTGTGATCTATATAATCTATAAGATCTATAGGACAGAGTAAATAGAGTAGATAGAGCGGATAGAGCAAGGACTTTCTTAGGAGTTAGGATGTGTATTTAAAGGACCACAGTCCCTACCTAGATAGTTCTTTCTTTATAGTAAATCTTAAAATATAATTAGAGTTAATCTATTGGGCAACTACTCCACACTAGTTGTTATTTGTTACTATTATATTATTAACTTGTTTAATATCTACACACCTAGCCCAATAATAAGTCTACCGTAGTTCCTGCTATAAGGCTTTATTACACATTTACTACTATAGTTATGGTATTAATAAGTTAAATAATATGCCACTAAAAGCACTAGTTACGTTAACGCCAACAGTGGTAACCACCTTAGGTATTAGCGGGGACACTAGTATAAGGGACACTAATTTGTAACTAGTTACGGTTAGATAGTTATAGGAAATAGTTAACTAGCTATAGGATAATAATAAAGTACTTAAAGAAAGGATTAATGGCATTAGAGCAGCTAAGGTTAAGTTACCATTAATTAAAAGGTTTTTAGGTAAGAAGTTAAAACTTAAGGGATTTCTAATATAAATGCACTTTAAGGTTATACAAGAGGGAGTAAAGTTAGCAATGACTATGAATTAGGTAGTGTATATGGGACTATTCTTAATAGGAAGGGCACTTAAGTGGTTTAAACCTTACCTTATAGAAATTCCAGTTAATAGAATAATAACTACTAATAAAGATGTATGGTATATATTCTTAAGTTGGAATGGGTTCGCGGAAATATTTACGCAAATATTTAGAAACCTAGAAGCAGTAACTATAGTAGAGAGAAATCTATAGAACTTGGTATAATGTAGTTTAGCAATTAAGTACATAATATAGTTTTAGACACTTATAATATAGGTTAAGTAGAACAATAGGGCGCTTATAGCATAGTATAAATAGGGACTTAAGGTAAAAGTCTAGGACGCGATTATCCTAATAGAAGATGCGGAAAGTCTATAAGACTTAATAGATTAAGTAATAAAGATTAATAATAGGATCTATTAAAGGGAATAAGCTAAGAAAGGGTAAGAAAGAGTTCTATAGTTATATAAGGCGTAGAGTACGTAATAATAGATATAGAGTTATAAACTATGGAATGGGCCAGAGCTAATAGACTTAAGCGGTACTAAAGAATCCAGATAATAGAGTAAGAAACTATAGAAACCTAGAGGTTAAGAATTAAGTAATTATAGGACTAGGGAGCAGAGGCTAAACTAGGGATCTTAATAGTAGAAGATGTTTAGGCGGACTCCATAATAAGAAGAATGGTTTAAAAAAAGAAGCTTATATAAATTGCGGGAAATAGGGTTATTTTGCTAGAGACTATAGAGGTAGTTAGAGTAACTATATAGTAAAGGGCACTAGGTTGTTAGAGTATAATAATGTGGATATAGGGATATTGCGTAGGACTAAGGAGTGTTTAATTAAACACTTTGCGTTTTATTATAACAATATATACTAAGTTTATAAGGACGCTAAGTATGGCGCAAGCTATTAGCTATAAGAGCCAGAGTTAAAAGGACTTAAGGAAACTAGAGAGTTAGATAAAGAATATAATTAACTCTATAAGCTAGATTAAGATATTACAGTAATATGTGGATAAAGATTAGTAATAATAATAATAGAGTTAGAGTACTTATTAATTAATAGCAATAAGGAAGAAAAAGAGGCTAACTAGGGGCACTTAAACTTTAATAACGCAATAGAAGCAGAGACTAAGACTACTATAGAACGCGGTTTAGTAATGGGTATTATAACACCATTAGATATAGCATCTATTACTTTATAAGACGGAAGGAGTAATATCTAAAGACGATTAAGTAAGTAGACGACTGCTAGTGCTAGCTTACCACTTAATAAAGGCAAAAGGCCACAGGCTTAAGATTCTTATAATAAGATATAAGACGCTTAAGATTCTTAAGATGAGATAAAACACACCTAAGAACCCATAATGGATAAAAACTAATAGAAAAGGGTAGTAGCTTAGTTTAGCGACAAACGAATAAGTATAGGATGTAAGTTTAAGAACTATAAGTTTGGGGAATAAGTAAAGGCGTTAATTCTAGGTAAACGCAGTATTTAGCCTAAAGATTAAAAAGTTAATACTAAGATTAAGAAGTAAGACAACTTTAAGGATTTAACTATAAGACGTAGAAAACAAGAAACTATAGATAAGTTTAGGTAAAGAATTATCATATAGTAAGAGCAAAAGCTAGATAAGAGATTAGCTACGCTAGGACGTATAAGGGACAGAGTACCTATATAGAGAATTACTAATAAGCCTAAGGCAGGGACGCCTAGAGCAAAATAGTTAAACAAACTAGAATAAGAAGAGGATTTAGGAATCCTAATTAGGTTTAAAAAAAGATATACTAAAGGCTGTTATAACGTAGCGATAATAAGGTACTTTCTAATAGATAGACTATATATACTAAACCAGCTATATAGAAAGTGGTATAGGCAATAACACAACAATAAATAGAAAGACTTTTATATATAGCTAAATAAAAAAGTTATTTAAGACTAACCTATTATAGAGAAACGCATAAATTATATTAAAGGAGTATTAATTATAATGTTAAGGAACCTAGAAGAAGGATCTAGGGACTAAAGAAATAAAAGATAAATCTTAGTACCCGTAAACAAAAGACTAACAGTTAGATTGGCAAAATAGAGGTTTAAACTTAAGAATAGAGATAAGTCAAGAGTTAACCTAAGTTACCTAGCGTATTATACACTATTGTGGATAGCTTATATAGATAATATGTGTAATATATATAGAGCACCTAAGGACAAAAACCAGAAATACCTTATAAGCATATATTAGGTACTAGACAAATAAAGGTTTAGGGACGCTAAGTATATATATAGATGGCACCTAGTAGAAGTATAGAGTTAAGGAGACCTAATACTTTAACTAGGAAAATTCCTTATAAAAGAATGCCTAGATGGACAATAGTGGTGGAACTGTCCAGAGAATACTTATCTATAGCATATAGAGGAAAAGAAAAGAACTAAGTATTGGCCTAGAGAGAACTAAATATAAATAGGATCTAATAGCTAACAGTTAGAAAAAGGGGAGGCCTATAGAACTAGAGGGAACTAGTGGTAGAGCCTTAGACCCTTAAAGAAATCTAAAAATATATTAGGAAAATATTCGCAGGATAAGATTTAAGTAGACTTTAATTTTCGCGTTTCGCGTAATTAACATGCAATTTGACTAACTCGATATACAATTAACTAACTTAACACGCAATTGACCAACTTAACACGTAATTCAACTAACTTAACATGCAATTGACTAACTTGACACGCAATTCAACTAACTTAACACGCAATTGACCAACTTAATACGCAATTCGACCAACTTAACATGCAATTGACCAACTTAACACGCAATTTAACCAACTTAACACGTAATTAACTAACTTGATACGCAATTCGACCAACTTAATATGCAATTAACTAACTTAACACACAATTTAACTAACTTAATATGCAATTAACTAACTTAACACGCAATTTAACTAACTTAATATACAATTAACTAACTTAACAACTTTAAAAGCTAACTATATATTTCTTAACACGTAATTAACTTATCTTATAAATTAGACGCTCTGTAGAAGATTTGTTCCGTGATACGGGATAACACATAGACCCTCTAAAACGCCTACAAACTCCTAAGCCAATTAGAATAGCGCCCTAACTCCTGCTAACTCCTGCTAACTCCTGGACCAATTAGAACAGCGTACTAATTCCAGCCCCCTGCGCACCCCTGTCACCTAACAAAATCTTTAGCGGAGCGTCTGAGAGCTTATAGGCGTCGCTTTGGTGAGATTTAAATGTTTTAGATCGCGCATTTTGACTTTAACTGGCTCTACAAAGGCCCCACCAACAGTTATTAATGCTTTGTTCGATGTATTTCAATCTTAAGGTAATAGTCTTTAATTCTATATATATAAAAGCTAATTATAACGCAGTTAAAGGTATAAGATACATCGTGCAAAACCTTAACCATATTTTGGAATTAAATGTTTATAATACTTATGAACCGTTCCTCCTACTACTATCTACACCACAACTATATTACGTCTACTTTTATTATCGGCCAAGTCCTATAACCTCCTTTAAACTCCTGCGAACTTCTGCGAACTCCTAGGCCAATTAGATCGCTTATATATAGGACCCTAGGGCGTGTCTGGCGTTACTCCTCTATATATACCACCTGTTACCAATTAGAGCACAGCTAATTTGTATTCTTTTTAACTCCTGCAAACTCCTGCGAACTCCTATAAACTCCTATAAACTCCTAGGCCAATTAGATACCTAAACAAAATCGCAATCGTAGGAAGAAATAGTACAAGGGTTAGCGGAAGACAAGGGTAGGCGGGGTAGAGATTTGTCTACGTCCAACACTATAACTAGGTCGTATTACAGCAATCAGCTTAATGGACCTAGAAGAATTGCCATCTATTATTAAGGAAGCTCGGTGTAAGGAAAATGTTCCATTACAGATGGCTGTTTTAAAAGCATGTCTTAAGTAAATACTCCGGCATATAAACCTAGGAGGCCGCCCTTAAACCCCTTATTTTAAACAGATACGCACCTTAAGACGTCTAATATTTGGTTTTGGTGATATACTTCTTATTACACGCACGGGTTTTAGAAAGAGTCTTATTTTTTATACTTTTTTAATCTTAATAGGCAAGATCACTATCTAGATAGTCCCACTAAGCAAGCTTGGCAATAAACAGTTAGATAATATCTAGAAGCTTAATGGTTCTAATCCATATCTTATTACTGCTAAGAGTAGGAGCCTAGATAAGGCCCTAATTAAAAAAGTAAAGGATAGTATATATACACATGTACTTCTTAGTCCTAAGTAGGCCTCGTCAAAGCCTTTCTGGGATGCGTTAAAGAGCCCAGAACTATAGGCTAGGATTAGACTTATTGCAATTAATAAGTATTATCTGGTAAAGCAATGGGAATTGTTCCAACTAACGTTTATAATATTGGGCGAGCTATGGATAATACTTTATTAGGATATGGTTTGGTTTGGTTGTTCTGCTATACTTAATAAGGAGGCAGAACAACTAGTTTTTAGTAACGCCGGTTTTCGCTCTATAGGTGACCGCATGTACTAGACTGAGGTTATTAAGACTTCTATAGATCGCCCCAATATCTTAATCTGCGTACTGCCGCTTGGTAAAGGTAAGGTGGATTTATAGGACGTACTATACTTCCTATTAGACGCGTGTATAGATTTAGATACCGCAGTCCCAGAGCAAATACTAAAGACGATTATCTTTATAGACGGTCGTCAGTCCGTCTAGGAAGCAGCAGTATACTTCTAAAGAGCACTCCTTGCAAAAACTTTAACCTTTGCACCTAATAAATAGTATACTACTAATACCAATGGTAAAGCTTGTTGCGTTACCAATGTGGTCCAGGTGTATACTACATATATTTAAGAGTATAATCATACTACTTAATATAAAGAGTTTAAGAAATCCTTATTGTTTATAAGGATTATAGTGGCAACAACCTCTCTTAGCATAGGTATTAATGTCCCGGATATTAAATAGGTAGTGCTTTAGAAGTTTCCAATTATAAAGAGTCTTGCAGATTATTAGCAGCGTCTTGGTTATAGTAGATGGGGCTATAGTCAGACTAGCAAAGGTTATATATTTTTGCCGTATTAGGCCTTTGACACGGAAGGTGTTAATAGACTAGAAATTGAACAGCTATAGTCACAACCAGATATACCTTAGAAGACCACTTGTAGGCTATATTGGAATCGACTACTAGCTAATTAAGTAATAGCGCGTAGTCAACTAGCTAACGGCTATACGCCCAGCGACGTAAGTGACACGGAAAGTGTTTCCTCTTAGATATTAGCTTTAAGCTAGGCTCCTACTCCTGTTAATAAAGCTATAACGACTAGATTTTAGAGCAAGGTAGAGATATCTTATCGCGCTAGGCTATTAGCTATATAGATAGAAATGATTAACGGTATATGCTATTGAAAGGCCTTTCTAACTTACCTTGGCGAGGATTAGTTACTACCACAAGTTTAGGTTACCCGCGTACCACCAGATTAATATTATAGTTGTTGCAATCTGGCACTGCTTTTAACTCTTATTTAGGCTCCGGATATCCTATAACTAATTACTTAGCTAAGAAATAGTACGCGAGCTTACCTTGCCCTAACTCTTATTAATAAATGGGCAACTACGCGGGCAGAAGTATTATATAGTAGTATATACAGGCGCATCCCTATACCGCCATCTGCGTATATAGATATAATATACTGCTGGCAGCTTATGTATACGTATAAACTAGGACCGGACTTTTAGGACACGCTAACCTTTAATTATCTCTATGCTAAAGCTCCTCTACTTTAGACGTGGCCTTATAGAGAGGAATCTGGGCAACTATTAGTAAAGCAACTTTAGTACTTTATTAGGGAGGTTAACGATTTATATACTAAGATAAAGGATACAAGACATGCAAGAAAGTAATAATAGCAGCTATAGGAGCTATAGGGCCAGTATAGTTAGGAATCTCATACTAGTATATCTAATTACGCCGCAACCATTCGCAAAAGGGACGACACTTTTACCACACAGGTTGCAAGACGAGAGGTGTTAAGGGCTGCATAGTTGCGCGTAATTAAGACGGCCAGAGCAAATAAGCGTACGTCGTTAGATATAGCGAGAGTTGGTATACTACCATCAACCTCACGACTAGAAGAATGGGTTAACGGAGTTATTGGTACGCCAGTATTGCCATTATTAACCGTACCTGTCCCACCTGATAGTGTACTAGAAGGTATTTAGCGTGCTATAAGACAGCTTAAACAAGCTCGCACTTTAGGAGCAAATATCGCTAGGTATAGCCCTAATAGCAGCTAGTTGAATATCCAGTAGCCAGTTATTGATGTATTAGATATATAGAAAAGCGCTACTCCTAGTCAAAAAAGACAAAGGCAGAGGCGTGAAAATATAGAGCTAACAACCCTATTAATACGTCAGTTGCTATTAGCAGAGAGAGATTTAAATACTAATAAAATACTAACCTTTACACCTATTTCAAAGAGAGGGCGTATAAGGCAAGCAACTTTAAAGGGTTTAGAGAACTTTTATATTAATATATAGAATATATTTAATTGGTCTAGGAGTTTATAGGAGTTTATAGGAGATAGTACATTGTTTTTATTAGCCTAGGAGTTTACAGGAGTTTGCAGGAGATAGTACGTTGTTTGATTAGCCCAGGAGTTTATAGTAGTTTGAAGTGAATATAAATCAAAATTCTAATTTCGTTTAATAATATCTTTAACCACTTTAAAATTGTTCTTTACACTTACACCTATTAACCATCTCCCATTAAAGCTTTTAATAAAAAGCTTTTAAAATATCTCCTCCTACTCTCTAGGTGCGTGCGCACCCCCTAAACGTCCTCCTTAATGAAAAGAGAATACTACGGGCTGCGGCCCTCCTTTATTATCGCTAGCTTTGGTCTAGCAGAATCCGGGTTAAGATGTGGTTAGTATTAGAACTCTAACTATTAACTATAAGATATAACTAACTGGTTTTAATAGGCGCCCTTGCCCTTGCCGCCGCCCTCCCCTCCTAATAGCAGTAGCAGCAGCAGCAATAGCAGCAGCAGCAGCAACAGCAACAGTAATAGCAGCACCGCCGCCACCGCCCGCCGCCGCCGCCGCTGATGATGACAACGACGACGACGATAAGAATAAATGGTTTGGCAATAGGGAGTTAGGAGAGGAGCCGTAAGTATCAATAACTGTATAGTATATACTTAGCTTAAATATGTTTATAGACTACCACCACTATTACTATTACCAGCCCTAGCTCCCGCTCCTGCTCCTACTCCTGCCTTAGCCCTTGCTCCTACCCCGGCCCTCCCCCCGTTGCCGGCCCTTTTGCTGCCAGCCCTTACTGCCGCCAGGTTTGCCCTCGCCTAATGCGCCAACCCCGTCCGCCTGCCGTGGGCTTAGGCCCCCTGTGGCAAGGCGACTGCCACGTACGCCCCTACCGCCCAAGGTAAATGGTGGTCGCAGTTGGCGGCGGGGTTGGCGGCTATGGGGCCGAATAAGCGGAGAGACTAGGGCTATATCAGCCGGATAATGGAGACGGAGTTAGGGGTGGAGTTGGTAGATAGTAAGCAATGCACTGCCTACCAAGCCTTGGGTAAGGAGTGTTGGGTATACTCTAAAAAGGGTATATAGCAGGTGAGCAGGCCTGGGGACACCTGCGCTCACTGCCAAGTAGTGGCCTGTTTTGGCGGGTGCAGCCTCTTAAAGCGGAAGCGTAAGGACCCTAAGGATCCCTCATCCCTACCTCCTGGGCCAAGGTCTTTGGCGGTATATAAGCCGTCTAGTGGTCCACCACTAGGTCCTGGCGGCAGTGGCATTACGGTATAAGGGGGAGGGGGGGGAGGGGGGGTTGGCGTTGCTTTTTGGCACTCCAGTAAGCTAAAGTGGCGGCTTTTATAGTATGTTCTTTATGGGTAAGCTTTAATCCGGCTGCGTCGATCTAAGGGGTAAAACCCAGATAATAATACTGTCTGGTGCGGGCCGAACCGCAAGGCATCCTTTGTAGGCAAGCTTTAATCTAGCTATGTCAATCTGAGGGGTAATCCTAGATGATGGCACTGTTTGGTATAGGCCTAACTGCAAGGCGTTATAGAAGCCCTAGAGTTGTCTAGTGGGTAGTGTAGGTAGATAGTAGTTAAATATAGTTGCCGGGTTCTGTCGTTGCCTTATATATAAAAGTTTGTATAAAAGTTCATGCAAAAGGTCATGTAAAAGGTTGTGTAAAAGGTCGTGCAAAAGGTCGTGTATAGGTTTGTGCATAAGTTCGTATAGATTAGTTAGCCTAGTTAAATAGAAATATAGGCATCTAATTAGCCTAGGAGTTTATAGGAGTTCGTAGGAGTTTAAGGACTAGGTAAATTTAACCTAAGGGAGTTATTGCGGGTATACTAGTTTAGAGTATTAATAAACATAGGCATTTAATTGGTCTAGGAGTTTGTAGGAGTTTGCAGGAGTTTATAGAAGTCTAGGGATTAGTTAGCTACTCCAATTCCTATAAGATTGATTGTGTTAATTGTTATAAGGTTAATTGTTGGATTAATAACCCTATCCAACCCCTCCCTAACCTGGTTAGTATAATCTTCTATATTAGCAAATCCATTAAGATTATCTGGGGTATTAGAAGGGTATGACCCCCTAAGCGTACCTAATTGTTAGATATGCTGCTGGTTAAACTAATTAACTTTATCCGCTAGCACCTTAATGCCTTCTTATAAGATATTATGAGAATTAAAAAACTTCCTACTAGCCAATTGTTTAGCACTCCGCGGTTTAGCTAGATCTAAAGTAAAGAGGGTATAAACAAGTAAAAACATATCTGGTAGTATAGTAGTAGTAGTATAAGTCCCGGGTATATACTTACTAAATATAGCCTCTACTCTTTTACGTAACGCTCTAACCCAAGTATTAGATAGACATACTTGGTTAAATATAATATCTATATTATAGGTTAAGTTCTTGTAATACTTTATCTTAATCTTATAGCTACCGTTAAGATGCTTAAGCCTGAGGTTAATTGCTTTATATATAGTGACCCTACTAGGCCAGTTGATAAGCCTAGAGGATAGTATTGCATGCTATAATTTAGGAGTGTTTACTAAGGAGAGATTCTATCAATAAAATAACATCTCGCGGCTATAGTTGAGCTGGGACGCGCCAAAAAAGTAGACAATAAGAGGGTCAACAAAGTGCCTTAGTATGCCTATATTAGTATGTTTAATAGCATGCTAAATAGTTAGAAATAGCTTAACCTTCTAAAGCATACGATATATTGTCTGGAATTTAATATCGTTATGTGGTTGCTTATTAGAGCTATTGCCATTCCACATATCTAATATAAAGGCGGCTAGACGGACGTCTTTAATAAGTTCTAAAAATTAATCTAGTATAAGAAAACCAATAGCGTTAGTAATATGGTCTATTCGCTTAAAGAAGTCTCTGCTAGAGGTAATAAGGTAGCCCTTATATTGTATTGCTGTATAGAATAATGCAACTATACGTGCCGTGAAGCCCTACGCAACAATTGGTTCTATTAGGTGATATTTAGTGTTCTCCCGACTACACTAACTGCGACCCTATATAGTAGTATTAGCTCGTAAGCAATAATGAGCCTCCTTTTTAGAAACAATAGGTGCCTAATACGTATGGATAATAGTATTTAGTAAGTTCATCTGGATATGGAACCACGTAGGTATACCAAGAAGCCAATCCCGTTAGTTATATGGTCGGTAAGCCTAGGTTTGCTTGTTTTTAACAGCCCTAATACGGATTGCCGTAAGTTGGTCTCCATAGATAAGCTAGAGTCGATTATGGAAGTCGTTATAGATAGCTCTAGCTTTAGTAGGATCTTCTGGTGCATATAGACCAAGCTGGTCTAGAAATATACTTTTGTGGACACTATATGTACCTTTAATAGTACCCTCGTCCTTAAATATAGCGCTAAATTGCCAGAATATAGTCTTATTCACAGGAAGGCAATGCACACTTAGCATTTTAGGATAGCGATCACTATCTCTAAATATAGTATTGACGCCATCTGTATGAATTCTCTTAAGTGCATCTGATATAAGGCTTCGTATAATATTCACCCCAATCCTGTTGTCTTCACTAGATATACTAGGGGCATTTAGTATATCTTTAAGCCTAAGTGGTATTGTTAGATTGTATATGCCTTGACGTAAACCCGAAGGTGGTAGCTTAGGGCAAAGAACAATAGCCGCCGTTGTTATTGCCCGCATTGTAGCTGTATGGCCTACGACCTCGTCACGTTTTTTGTCCTTAAAATTAACGTTGTTGTAGATAATTACTGCCTGCTTACTAAACGCTTAACGCTGGAGCTGTCTCTAAGGAAGTTAGCTGATTGGCCTAGGAGTTTATAGGAGTTTATAGGAGTTGGGTACAGTACCTCTGCCTCCTTAGTAACTTTAACCATTAACCAACTAGCCTGATAATAACTATAACATATTCCAAGCCCTAATAGAGTCTTAATTACTTGCCGCTTTACGCCAGAGCCTATTAAATAGACATCTAGTATTGAAGAGAGGAAGCTAGATCGCTTTTTGGCCCGAGAATAATATACTATACTAGTAATAGCAAACAATCGCCTAGATAACGCATTAGACTAAGGTGTAGTATTATAACTAGCTTAGTAGGCGCGCTAATTGCTTATAAGCTTTAAAAGAATAGTATACCATATTAGAGCAACCTCTTGGATAATTCTAAAGGCTAGCTTAAAGTCTAGTGTCTCTAGGTCTATAGTATGATTAAATTAACTAAAGTAGGGCTGATGGATAAGATTATTAAGCTCTATAGCAAAAGAATCTACTAGAGAAGGACGCTGGCAGATATCCCTTATATGTGGATTGTCTATAGCACGCATTAGTACACGCTGTCGCTGTTATGGTTGGGCATATTGGAGGTGCTAAATTGTAACCGCTTTGCCCTTTTTTACCCCAGCCTAAGCAAGTATAAAGGTTTGAAAACTCCATTAAACGCGGCGGAGTGTATTAGCCACCTATTATAGCTTAAATTGCGTAGACTGCCGTTCCTTAGAGCTTATATTGTATTGACTGCGAGTAGGAGAAGGTTCGTTAGAGGAAGGCTAAAGAGCCTTAATAGCGTCGCTATTAAGCTTATTATTAAGGTAGTCTATATCGCTGTTAGAATATTTATCTGGGTGTCCGTTAGGGTGTTTGTTAGGAGGTAGAAGAGGGCTAAGAGGGGCGCTAGATAAAGGACTTTGCGAATTATTAGGTAGGGGCACATGTATTAGGCTGGCGACGTCCATTATTTCTTAATTGGATAGAGTAAATAAATAGCTTTCGATTGATTCCAATTACAAATGTTTTGGAGTTGATTTGGGGTATAAGATACAGTATTGTAATAGAAGAGTTGTCGCCTAATAAGAAACAATAAGTTCTTATATAAAGGGCGCCCATAAGCTCTCAGACCCTTAGGGAGAAATTCTTTTTAGTGTGATCTGATTGGTCTAGGAGTTTGCAGGAGTCCATAGGACTAGGGTAAGGTGATCTTATTGGCTTAGGAGTTTGTAGGACTCTATAAGCGCAGCACTAGCCCTTAGCGCTACGCCGTGGCGCAATTTCTTCCCGGGGGTCTGATTTATGAGATAACAATTAACCTACTTAGCAACTTTAAAAGGTAACTATATATTTCTTGATATGCAATTAAGGTAAAGTTATATACTATATATTTAACTATTATATATTATCTAATATAATCTTATACAATCTTATATAG
>Ga0307507_10002739_pt1 | contig 36082 bp, 32 predicted proteins | sample 7_EM_MG_FD_207223 | JGI IMG/M metagenome (GOLD analysis project Ga0307507, IMG submission 207223) | Populus trichocarpa ectomycorrhiza microbial communities from riparian zone in the Pacific Northwest, United States - 7_EM | ecosystem: Host-associated > Plants > Roots > Unclassified | place...
ACTCATAACCGCCCGCCTCTCCCAGCCCTCGGAAAACCAAATAGCCGATAGCCGCGAGTTCGCCATGCCCTGGCAAGCCCAAGTACGCGCGGTGGTGCAGCGGACATTCGTAAGCTACTGGCGCACCCCCCAATACACGATCAGGAAATTCGCCCTGCACATCTTCACAGGCCTGTTCAACAACTTCACCTTCTACAAATTAAAACACACAAGCATCGACATGCAGTCCCGCTTCTTCAGCATATTTTTGACGCTGACCATCTGCCCACCGCTGATCCAACAACTTCAGCCTAAGTTCCTTCATTTCCGTGATCTCTTCCAAGCGCGCGAGAATGCGAGCAAGATATACCACTGGAGCGCCTGGGTCATTGGTGCCATCCTGGTAGAAATCCCCTACAGTATTGTAGCGGGGACGTTGTACTTTGTAGCGTGGTACTACCCCGTCGGCTTCCCCAGGGACTCGTTCACGACCGGGTATACCTATTTTCTAATGTTGCTGTTCGAGCTCTACTACGTTTCCTTTGGCCAAGCCATTGCGGCGTTCGCACCGAACGAGCTACTAGCGTCGCTGCTAGTACCCATCTTCTTCCTATTCGTCGTAGCATTCTGCGGCGTCGTGGTGCCCTACGCTGGGATTCCAAAGTTCTGGCGCTTCGTGTATTGGGTTTCACCCTTCAAGTACTTGGTTTCTGGCTTTATGGGCGTGCTAGTGCATGACGTCCCCGTGCGCTGCTCGAAGAATGAATTCGCGAGGTTCAACCTACCGCCTAACGTCGCTAACTGCGCCGAATATACGGCTGATTTCGTGAAACGCTTGGGCGGCTATGTCGAGGAGGAGAATGGCGTGTGTAAATTTTGTTCGTATAGGAATGGGGACGAATTCGTAAGTTTTCCCTTTTTGCTTTTGGGATGGGGAGGGGGGCTAATGATCGGTGGATGCATGAATGATTTAGGCGGCGAGTTTCCATGTCAGCTACAACCACCGCTGGCGCGACTTTGGCATCTTTTGGGTGTACATTGTGTTTAATTTTGCTCTCGTGTTTTTCAGTACTTGGTGCTTTCTTGGGGGGTGGAGGGCAGTCGCCAGATTGTTTAAGAGGCAGAAGTAGGTTGGGGTATGAGTTCCACAGTGGCTGTATTTTTTATTATTTTCTCATATGTCTGAGTGAAGTTAATTACGGCGGGTTTTTTTCTTGTCCTTTCCCCTTTGATCGCTTGCTTGAGCAGGGTAGTGCTTGATTTCTGCCGGCCAGTCAACTAGGTGATCGTATCAAACGTGATCCCACTATGCACTATACTGTATCAAAGAACAATCCTACCAGTTAAACCTATTCAACACCGAAGCCTACCTACACCATTTCCTTGTCCCTATTCCCGTCACCCCCACGCCCGCTTCCCAGGCTCATAGGCCTAACTTACGCTATAACCAAACCGGCTACCCCCCCTACAACCAAATAGCCCGAGTGGCAGCCTATGCATTCCTCCTCAACCTCACCGATCTAGCGCGGCATCGACAGAGATTACCTAGCCCGCTTAAACCAAAGGATGGAAACCAGTATTGTAAAGATCTGTTGGCTGGGTGGCTAATTAAGACAGTGATCGACATATGATATGCCACAACTTTGAAACTACTGAGGGGCTATTTGACGCGAGGTGATTTTATAAATTCATAAGTTACAAAATATGGTTGTAGAACCATGGTTGGGGAAAAGTTACAGACCATAGTTTCAAAATTAGTTGCGCCAAACAGTCAACAATTTTAAAGTTAAAAAAATTAGAAACTGCAGTAAAAAGTGCCAAGACAGCCAACCATGGTTTGAAATTCTTTCAAATCGTAGTTTGAAAGTTCATGTCTGCCAAACAGTACGGTAGTTACAATTCATGGTTTGCCTCCAAACCATGGTCTGAAAGCCCAACTACGTCGCGCCAAACAGCCCCTAAATTTATCATAATATCTATCATACACAAGTGGGCTGGCTTATTATGAAAGCGGGAATAGAATAGGGTTGAAAAAGTTTAATATATCGAGAAATTACAAACTCAGGATTTCCGTGAGAAGACGCTTTAGACCCTAATGAATCACCCCCACAGCGACCCCGACCTCCAGTCTCGTCTCCTCATAAGCTTTCCCACCGGCCTAGCCATCGCCTCTGCCGCAATGCACCGCTCCCGCTCAGCCTCAGTGCACTCGGTACTCCTCTCCGAAATATCCCCAATGTTGGATAACGGAAACGCTGTTCCGGGTGTATGAGGCATGTTCATAGCCACAAGGCTAGTCGCCACGGCGGCAGTCCGGCTGCTCAATTCTCCCGCTATCTTGTCATCCGGAACAATCTTGCTACCAATCTTCCACCATATCCTAATAGATAGCATATATAGCCATCAGCAAACTAAGCACTCCCTCTCTAAGTTCATCGAGCTTCTTTTCCTGTGATGTCGTCTTCTCTTGCTGCCAGGTGAACTTCTTTTCGATTGCGGACTCCTGTCTGGATTTCTCGTGCAAGAGGACAGATTTAACCCATCCTGCGCCGGCGCCCAATACATCACCGTAGGAGAATCCACCGCAGGCGGCGAGACTGGCAAAGTCCGAGAGTGAGACCCTTCCATCAATTATATCTGTCATGTGAACATCCACAGGTGTGAACCCAGCCAGTTTGAAAGAAAAGGCCTTGTTCGCGGAGTATTGCTACGCGGGGTTTGTAACTTGGGATGGTGGTGAAAAGGAGATCTTAATAGCATGTGCTAGACGAACAGTACAAACCCCCAGCAAGAATGAAAGATTTATGATATCCTCTAATCTCCTTCATATTCTTGTGTTCTACCGTTGTTGTCACAGTCCTGAAATAACCCATGATACATGGTTTCCCAAATTCATTATTGAATGCCGCTGATCCGATAGGAGCCTCGAGCATAATATCCAAAGGACCAGCGATATGGTAAGCCCTGCAAACACTCAACTCCCAAGGTCAGTAGTATCCAGAGATCAAAAAGTCCGACACACTGAACCCTGCTAGCCCAGCTTTTGGCTTAGATCCCCGACCCACAGCACCCTCACCGCGAACCCCACCACCGGAGTCAGCAGCAGCACCCGGGCGCGGGGAGACAGCAGCTGGGTAGTTGTGTGTTTCGACCTTAGCAATGAAATGTACTACTTCCTGGGTAGATGTCCACCCCTTCGACTCTGGATCTGACGCCTAGTGCATACCATTGTTCCCTTCTAGTACCGCTGCATTATCAGAGTAAGCAGAAATAGTGTGATTGGGGCTGACTTTATGTGTATTCCTAATCATCCCGAAGAGAGAATGTGGTTTTTCCTGTATATCAATTTCCCCGGATGCGTTAAACTGCTTGTGACGGCAGTGCTCAGAGTTCACCTGAGCAAACATAAATAGCTCGACGTCGTAGGGATTCCGAGGACATGGGCCAGCATCAGAGAACGCCTCAAGAAGATCCTGCATCTCAAAAAGTCCAATGCCAGACCCAAGTTTTCATTCGTCGACCCAAGGGCCTCCTGCAGCGAAATTGTAGAAGATGGAGATCAACCTGTCCAACCGGAAGTGGCTCATGGGTCCCAAACAACACTTCGTAACTAGGAGGCTCCTTCTGACATGTCTAAAGAGAAATACACACATCAGCCCCAACCAACCCCCCTCTCCAATAGACATAGAAGTTAGACCAATACTCACCTAAGTCCTACGATCAAACAATACATTATCCGCTCCTCCAAATACCCCATCAAACTCAAACTCCTTCTCGAAAACCATAGAAAACAAAGCACCCCTCTCAATTCTCTTAGCATAGCCCTTAAGCCACAGATATGCGCAATGGACGTCGCCTTGGAAGACCAAGGACTAATAGTCCCCTTCCTAGGAAACACCGGAAGTGCCAAAGTATCACTCATGAACCCCATCTCCTTCTCACCCTTAGCGTATGCAACCAATTTCCAAGTCTTCTCGTTACGATTCAGCTTCGAAGACTCGTCGTCATAACGTAGCAATTAGTCTACACATTACCTCCCATTCGAACTCTCGTCTTCCAGGACATTCACGTCCACGCCTTCCTGGGGGCAGATGTAGTGTATGAAGATTGAGTGAATGGAGACGACTTTGTTAGTCTTAGGGGGCGCCGAGGAATTTATAGCGTCTTTTAGCCCCGCGAGACGGAACGGGGAATTGGCCGGTAGGCCCGGGAGGGCTAGGTTTCTCCTTTGGGTAGGAGAACTAGCCATTATGTATCTGTGTGCGAAAGCGTCGAGGTGTTGACGGTTAGGAGAAAGGAAAGGAGGAGAAATGGGGGGGTTGCAATTAAAAATTTCCCCTCGGCATGAATTGATTTTGAGGTACTCCGCGTTGGTACCCTGCGATAAAAGCAACCTTATCTTAGCAACCCTTACAAATGATAAACCTCAGCGGAAATATAGTAATGCATGTAACTGCCGGGTACCGTACTACGGAGGTACAGCGTAGGTCCCACAAACCAGGACTGCCATCCTCACCCCCTGTGTAACCTACAAAACTTACAGACTGTACCTCCGTAGGAACCAGAAAAATGAACTAAGGAAATGAACTAGAAAAATGGGCTGGGGAAATGGGCCGGGAAAAATGTTATTTGTGGTTGTCAATATAAGTTATGGTAGAGCTGTTGTGAAGGTTGAGGATTGTGACGGTTGAGGGCCATTAAGGTACTAGAAGGTACCGTAGAGGGTTGTGGGAAATTGTGTCGAAACCACGTCTCGTGAGCGGTTGCGGCTCAAAGGAACACGCAACCGGGATTTGCGATATCGAAGAGCAGAGGGCTCGCCTAACTCTTTTTTTCCACGATTGACCCTGAGGACTTCATATGAATTGCTCGCAAGTTATGACCCAATCCCCGCGGAAACTCGCATACTCGAGTTACCTGATGCAATCCGATATTTTCTTCTGAGAATAAGGTGTGAGATATATCGAGGCAGAAGTATTAGTGCTCGAGTATAGTACTGAACCTTCCATGGGAGCATCACATCAAGGCACGAGGGTTCTCTGAGGCTTGCATCATCATCTTCCGGATCTCCCAAAGATCCGGTGGGATTTACCAGAATAAAGATCTTGGCATAGAGTGTGATAAGTAGTGTTTCCGCTTAATTTAGGATTGCGGCTTTTTTTCCCGGAAGTGTAGGGTTAGGGTCGAGTGATTTCCGGTGACATCAACCATTCTAGAGTGGTATGATATGATAAGAGATTTTAGAGGTCGAGCGTGTAAACACCCCCAAAATTTATTTGAGCAAAGAAACTCAGGGCCTGTTTGGATACAACGGTTCCGTTCCGTTTCCTCATACAAATGGCCCTTTTCCTTCCGCTTCAAAACGGAGGTCATTTTCACAGCAGAAACTGTCCCCCAACGGAACGGTCCCATTTTTGCCAAATAGGCCCTCAGGTTCCAAACCAATTTTGAATCATCAGAACCTTTCGACTGAAGCTAACAGCTAATTGGAAAGTCCGTTGTGAGGGTATTTACGCGCTCACCCTCCAGAGGCTCTCTGTGCCATTATTCCGAATGCTAGGATGGGTCGGGTAGTACGGTTTGCATGTATCAGGGGCGCAACGCTGCCAAGTTGCTTGGAGGAGGCAAGTCTCACTCTGAGGTATGATATTCTTTCAGGAATAGTAGAGAACCTTAAACCCTTGAATATCCTAATCCTACTACGATACCACATTGCAGCTCTTGCCACTTCAGCATTGTGCAAGAAAGCACATACAGCTCTTTTATGCTAAAGGCCAATATTACTATATCTGCATGAAGAAAAACATAATGTCATATTCTAGCTATACATTGTACAGTACAGCTGCAAGGATATTTTTGAGGGCGTTTGCTTTTTTCCATTTCTTCCTAAGCTAGCACTTTAGTAACCTACCTTTCCCCTTTCTCTGCATATTTTCCACTCACGCGAGCGTTTGCTGTATTTCAAACGGATCCGAACACTTCAAGCTGTTCCATAGGGGAGATAAATGGGGGACAGGAACAGTTCGGTTCAAGAGAATTGCTAACATTGAAAAGATAATTGGTAGGGCACAAAGTGTCGACTTAGAATAGGAGTAGGTGGGGGCCAAGCTAGTGGGCTGAGGAAAATTAAAAATTGGTATCATACAGTAATCAGAATAATCATTGAGAATCGAAATTTCCGAGTGATATTGAGTGGCCCCACGGAACTGTTGGAAATATTACCAGGTGCGAGCACAGAAGGAATTGTGAGAAGGAAGATGTCCGGGAAACCTTAGGGACGGAACGAGGAAGCAAACATAGGAGGGTAGCTTTGGTGCAAGCTATAATAGCACGAGACGAGTACGAGGACATTGGTGTCTGATACCTAACCACCATTTCCAATAGAAACGATTAGTCTATTCACGATCATGTTCTATCATATCGTACGAGCGCCACCATTTAGTACACTTAATGCCCCTGAATACATGCCATAGCCGACCCGAGTGCGAACCCGCTAACTATATACTAGGAATCTATCTATTTATTTGGGACCTCCGACTTTTGCTCCCCCCGCGGGGCCTCCGTCTCCAGTCCTGATTTCGCCTCGCCCCCTACGCCCTTTGCCCCTCCCACCGCCGCCAGTACGACCGCCCGTACCTTCACCCGTAATACCACCTTCACTTCCTCCTCCTCGGCTATCCCTCCGGTCACCCTCGCCTCCACCCCTACCTCTGCCTTGGGACTTCATACCCCCGTGCCGTGCTGGCTTCTCTAAAGCTGCCGCTGTCTCAAGTTTCACCCGCTCGCATTCTGCATCCCACCATCTCATGAATTCTTGCTCTTCCTGGATTTCTTGTAAGCTTCGCTTCGCAGCGTGCTCGCGGAGGATTCCCTTATAGGCCTCTTCCTGGGAGATGATGTCTGCGAGTGAGGGTTTGAGTGTTGGCTCCACAGGCGCTACGGATACTGGTCTTCGGGACGTCGCAGGCTGCGAAAGAACGGTCGAGGTTGCTGCCTTTGGCAGTGGACGGGATGTGGGGGCTGGCGGTGGAGAGCGCGTGGTTTGAGCTGTTGGTATGGCAGGTAGAACTACCGATGGAATTGGTATCGAAGCCGCCCGGCTCGTAGTCCGCCCGCCACCATCTCTGGTTCTCTGTATTGGCGTCTTTGCCACCGGCGCATCAGGTGGCGCAGGTGTTAAGACCTCGTTGGCCAGAACCTCTTTAAGACTGACTCGCACACCGGTATTCGCAGTTACCCATGCGGGCTTCGCAGAGCTTGCGCTCGGTTTTTGGATCTGGGCAGGTATGGCTAGCTCCGGAGACGCAGCCGCGGCAAGCGCTGCCTGTCGCTTTCGCTCCCTTTGCGATAGCTTGGTGGGAGCAAGCTTTTCTTCGGAAGACAGGCCGATCGACAAATTGGATCTCCTGGATGAAGATGTTTGCTTCATTATCTCCTTCATATCTAGCTTCTTGTCTCCCAATAAGGCCGGAGAAGCTCCCCAGGGTTTCGATGGTGTAGTTGGGGTTTTGGTCGGAGTGGGCAATTCACGCGAACGGGGTGAATCAGTAGCTAGAAATTGTGAGCCTGGATTAGGTGAAGGGGTATCAATGCCTTTACCCTTTACATCCCCCCAACCGCTTGATGTTCCCGGGGCACTAGAGGTTGGGCTAGGATGCCATCCTGTTTGGGTAACTTTGGACGGAGTCCCCGGAGAAGCCCATACAATTTGAAGTCCAGCCTCCTCAGCCTTGGGTGCCTCGGGAGCAAAGCTAATTCCCGAGCCTTCTCCATCCATATCGAAGATCATTTCCCCACCCGCATGTGGCTCAATAGCCGGGCTAACTCCTATTCTAATAGACTCCTTGCTCGCTTTTCCTTTTGCCTTTTGAGCGTAAGGAGATCCGAAAGGTGTCAGGGTCTCGGTATAGCTTCCCATTCGGCTATTCTTGAGTGAAGTGGAGAGAGGGGCAGTATCACTTTCTTCCAGTGAATAGGACGCGATCAGGGCTTCCTTTTCCTTAGCTGCTGCCTGGAGCATATTGGGATATATCTCTCGAAGTAGCTTTTCTTGAACTCCGGTTCGGGAGTGTGGGAAAAGCTGCTGCTGAACGGACTTCACAACCCCATCCAGGTCCATCATAAGATCGGCGTCTAATTCATCGAGGAGGCTGGGATGATTTAGACAAGGTATAAAAAGATAAAATACCAATCACTTACTGATTTTCAAGCATAGTCTCCATATTTAAGCAGATGTATTGCATGCACATATCCTTAAAACCATTCTCTGAACAGCCGGCCAAAGCCATCAACATATATGCAGCGTTCCTCGTGTTGACTATCGCCACGCCGTGATTAGAGTCAAGTCACGGATAAATTGGATGACTAAGGAACCACTTACCGTAACGTCCTAGAATCTTTTGACACACTTGGCACAGCCTGCCCAGCATCAACTCATTCGCAACACTCATTACTTCCAAGACAAGGTCTATGAATTCTTCAACCTTTCCACTTTCCTTCCCAGCCTCGACGCCATCAAAGCCTTCGACACCCCAGTCCGAGTACAGCCAGTGGACCACGATATCCATAACGGGCTTCGATATATGCTTCATATCAACCTTGACGATGCCTTGTTCGCGCCTCTTCAGAAGCCACTGCCCGCTGCTACCGTATAAAGCTTTGAAAAACGGACAGCGAGCTTTCATGATGACTGAATGGACCAACACACTTTCCTCACTGGCAAGTTCGATTATCATATCTGCCGATTCGTTGAATTCCGAGCGCGAAGGACCTGATAGGGCATTTGAAAAATCCCTATTCATGGAGCAGGAAGGGTGAGGTGCTACTTCTAAGGCTTTCACGAGGTGATTGAGACCGATTTTGGAGGAAATCGATGAAAGCTCAGACTGGATAGCTCTATAATGTTGCATTCTGGAATTGTGAATGTTGCTTTGATTCCAAATATCAACAAGGAAATCAGCGTAGACGTAGTACAAAAGAATTAGAAGTGTCTGTAATTTGACGTCTTTGAATACTAATCGCGCTTTCTCCCCAGGGGCGGTTGACGGGATGAAGTCGCCGACGGCGCCAACACTCCGAGGCCCCTCAACAAAGAGGCTTCTTAGGACTGGCGATCTTGCGGCGAGGAAGACTTTATGAGCTGGGATGTCAATCTCCGGGCAATCTGAAGTTGACACCAAGATATCACAGTCCTCTAGTTCGGGTAATTCTAGATAAGAAAGGTACTCGCGAAGTTCCGCTTTAAAAGAAGAACCCATGAGCCATTTGACAGCCTTAACATACCCCTCCGGTGCCCGTGGAGGTCTGAGGATCTTGATCTTGTTTTTTCTGTCGTCCGGTTGCTTGCGATTGCTGAATGCGCCAGTGAAAGGCAGGAGAGGTTCAAGGTCTTTCCAGAGCATATGATCGTCAACGAGTAATCCGGTCTTCATGATATTGGGATCCCTTCGGATCGCCGCATATGCTCCGAAATTGTTGCTTCTAACAACAACAATCTTGGTCAACCCAGGCACCCGCTCATATTTGTACCGGCTACTTTCGATTTCTGGAGCACGGTTTTCCTTTCTCTTCACTCGCTTGACCCTTCTCCAAACGCTTCCATTTTCTGTGCATAAAATGATAGATCCATCATGACCAACATCTACATCTCGAGCAGCCATGTGTTCCTTCTTCAAGCTCCAAGCTCTTGCTGTTGTAATCCTACCGGCTCTCGGACCCTTTTCAGCGCTTTCTTTCATGAACGACTCGGCATCGAGGGTGAAAACATCACCCGAAATACTAAGTACACATAGTGTATCACCCCCACCAGTAATCTTGCTTAGGGAATACCCTCTGTTGTGCTTCGAAAATTGGGATACGGGACTCCAATCCAATCCTCTTTGGAAAGGAAGTTTCAATTTATAATATCCAAAGTTAGCCAAAATCCAGACCTCCTCATTATTAAGAAGCACTGCCGTAGCTTTATCGATAGCAGCAACATCACGTATTTTGGATGACACAGTTAAAAACGTAGTAGCTACTTTGCGAGGTGTTGTCTGTGATGCTGGCGTCCTTGCATCCGAGGAATCAAGAATTCCCAGTTGGCCATCGTTCTTGCCAAATGTGAACAGAGAATTATCGGTAACTAGAGCTGTGTGAATTCTCGATGCTGCGCAACCGACGACCCTCTCTCGTTTCAGGGGCCCGAAAACCTGTCGTGGAGTGGTCTGGATAGGTTCGCCCTGCGGAATCTTTAGTTGAATGGCGTACCCAAGTTGTCCCCAGATATTGGACCCCCACGTCCAAACGTCACCCTCGTCGAAAATAACGACGGTATGGTCGAGCCCCAAAGCTACTCTTGTAACTCTCCTCTTTGGCAAAAGTGGCGATGCCAATGGCCGGAGTGTGAACTGGGTTTGTTCGTCTCCAAATCCCAATCGCCCTCCTCGACCAAACCCGCAGACGTAAAAGTTACCACTCGAGTCATCGGTCAAAACAGCGGTATGAAGCTTAGATAATTGAACATCCATAATACGTAATGGGGTGAACAATGTTGTGGAATCGAGCACTTCTTTAGCATCCCTGTCGGTATTGCGGAATCTGTCCTCAACCAGTTGTAAAAGCTGCTTCTCACTTCTTTGGATTGGCACTCGCTCGGGGTAGGAACGGTCATCTCCATCCGGAAAGCCCAAGGTTAAATTCTTGTTGGATCCGAACGCAAAAATCTCGTCACCACCATCATCGTCAGAATGGGAAGCCTCTGACCTTTTTTGACCCGGTGGGATTTCATCCTCGTCTTCCGTATCTTCTGAATGAGAATCACTTTTGTTTTTTGGTGAAAATAACTTTTCGATTCCATAAACCGAAGCCTCAAATACTTCAAATGGACTGTCGCCTGCATGATCTTTGATCTTCACAGAGGATAAGTTATTCGAAAGAATAGCTCTAGCAGCAGATATATTCCCGTGGTAAAGTGCACGGTGTAACGCAGTCCATCCTGATTCCAAGTCCTGCACACATGGGTCGGTGAGTGAATGCGATAGTAAGGCTTCCACGAAGGGGAGACCACCGCCGTCGGGGGTGCTGCAGGCCAAATGCAAGATAGTCCTCCCAAAAGTATTCAATTCTTTCAGTGATTGTTTTGTAAGAACGATATTCGCTGATGGGGATCCCGGTCTCGGTTTTCCATTGTTAGCCGATTCGTACTGTCTTGATGAAGCGGGAGAGTTTGTCGTCAATCCTGCTGCTGAAGATCCCCCAGCGCCACGGGAATACGAGCTCGAACCCGACTCCGCCAGAAGACGTTGAAACTTTCCAACGTCATTCTCGAGATAGTAGCGCCAAAGATAACTACTCATATGCTAGTAAGAGAGGACTCTCCTGCCGCTCAATTCACCTACCACTACAGGGGTGGGGTGAAGAGCGAGAGAAGAAGCGTGGTTGGATTGAGAGAGCTTTCTCAATCCGGATATCCGAGCTATAGGCTGGAGGCGCTAGCTACTGGAGCTCTAGAAATCTTCGAGACGGTTGATTGACAGGGTTCCGGGGGGTGGTGATTGGGCGGTAGGAGAGGGGGAGGGGTAAATTCAGAGAAAGCTTAAGAGTTCAGGAATGTAAGGGAGGAATAATACGCGTAGAGTGGCGGAATTCGGGAACAGTGTGCTAGTACGAGCAAGATAATACTTGTAATATCATAGAAATGGCAACGATGGTTATTCGTTTAAAGATTTCCTGCACACGTATGTTTCGCGGGGGATGATTGGACGAACAGCAAATTTCTGCACCAAACACCGAATGAAGAAAGTGATTCGCTGAGATTTCTAAGTAACATCAAGACCAGGCATTCGTTTTAAACCGTAACTTGTACCTGCGCAGCTGCGCTTACCGAGATTCAGTGAAGGTATGGTGATCTTAGACCGGGTGACCTTTATTCATCTCGATGAAGAATTCTGTTCTATTAAGAGATATGAAATTTGCAAATTTGAGAATGATTGATCCGTGTATCTAAAGTCCGGACTAGCAGCTCCTAGCCAGTGTTGTGGCAAGGCCAGCTGCGATGGGCGGTGTTACCTGCTGTGATTAGGTTTCTGACCTCACCAACGCCTTTACTCGAGTACAGTAGCAACCCTAACCTCAGTCAGAAAACGTGACTGCAAATTTTTCAATTTTGGCCGACACCACAAGTCTTGGCATTCTCTCCTGAGCAGTATAAAAAGCCTCTTCTCCCCGCTCCCCTCTTCTCTCACCATGCGATTTTACTTCATAGGATCATTTCTATAGTGAATCGTCTCATCTGAAACTCTAAACAGAGCCACAGATTCTCCAACCTGGGGGATGACGACTATCTCCTCGGGACCCAAGAGTGAAGCCTTTTTACCTCCGCTTCGGCGGTGGTGGTGATGATCTCGACCCAAATTGCAGTTTTCTCTCCTGAGTAAGCGATGAGGGTGGGCCTCGATGGAAGTCTGACAGGTTCTATATCATTATACTTTATTTCAATGTATCTAATTATTTAAACTAGTGCGTCGTATTCTCCATTAAGTCACTCCGTAATTGCGGTTTCACGAGATCTTGTGATGATTGATTTATCTTGTTAAGTTATCGGCACGAATTTTAGCTTGTTCGCTCAACCGCACAACTCCCGATTGTGATGACACCTGATATGATATTAGAGAGCTTGCATGCCGATATTCATTCTTAAAAAACTGTACTGTACGGAGGCAGGACCAGTGCATCAATCGGAGTCTGAGTATTATCGAAGAACTAAAGTTGTAAGAACAATCTTGGTACGCAAGCTTGCTATTGAAGTGAGGTGCCTTTGAATTATTCCAAAGAGCCTTGGGCGATATCGTTTACCCATAGTTCCCCTAAAAGATGAGGCTCCTCCAGTACTATTTCTTGCCCTCCAAGTTCATAAGGGACAGTGATTCTATAATACCCAAATGCCCGCCCTCAAAAGCCATCATTTCCCCTTACAGGGGACAAAAAATTCCTCGTAATCATAAACTCTTGCAGAGCACCCCCTTTGGCTGTTTCCTACGGTAATGTAACCGCACTGTTAGCTGATATGAAGACACAGGTATCTTGGCACTGTAGAGCCTATTCCGAGTTCTCTCTTATTTTCGGTCGGAGAACAACCACCGCTCCGCTTTGTTAAGATTTGGAAATAATGAAGAGCTAGAGTGACTTGAGCGTTGTTGTCTGCATTCAAGTAGATCATCTATTTCAGCCACGCTTTATCATACAGATTCATACCAGCACCGTAATACCCGTATTCCACCATCTCTATGAGGCCCCTAACCTCCACATTCAGAAACAAAACACTTCGAGAAATAGTGAGTGCTTATCTGACGCGGTATAGCATGAGCAAGCTGAACTTGTTAGATCCTATTAACTAGTGTTCGGGGGATGTTTTGGTGCAAAACAGGAGTTATTTTGCAGGTTAGCCTGAATTACCTGTTCGCTAAATTTCTGCCGGTACCACGCTTGTATCATACTCGTATTTGGTGAGAGCGAGGTGTGGAACCAAGGCTTAGGGTTTCTGACGCGGTTGGATTGAGAAACAAACATTAACATAGGCTATGCCATGCCCCCTCCGGGGGGACCCCCGAATCTAACAGCGAAACACCTCCTAGTATAATACAACCTACCCCCCTTCCCTATCCCACCTACCCCCCTCCCCTATCCCCCTCCCCCATCCCACCTACTCGGAATCTTCTAGAAATATTAGTAAAATCTTTCCAATTTTGAACAATGTGGCCAACCAACCTGCGCATACCTCTGGGCACATTTCGTTGATATGAGCTACAATCTCACGCACTCGTCTCTCTCCTTCCGCATCAAGAAGGTTGATATTCCAGCGCTCCAGAGGAGCATTATCTGTAACGCGACGTGGATTTTCGACAATTTCTTGGGGCTCGATATCCCCACTCTCCCTCTGTGTCTTATACACACATAGCCCCGTTCCCAGCGCGCTTCCGTAAAGTGTGTCTATTTTGACACTATCAAAAATAGTTTTGATTCTTTCACGCATTTGCTTATCAGCGTCGGCCCGAGTAGAGATCCACTCAATATGACTCGAAGGCTTTATTTCCATAAAAAAAACTGGGTGCTCATCGCGACTAACGATGAAAATAGTGGTGAAATCAACCGAGCGAGATTGCTGCGGGCGCTTGTACTGCGGGATAACAGTAAAATCCTGTTCGAAGGGAAATAAGTATGTTAGGAGAGTATTGTACGGTCCATAGAATCTCGATTCGTCTTTGACACCACCGGGCTCAGCGATTTCGAAGGACCTGATGATCTTTGGTGGCCACGGCATAGACAGATGAATTGCGTAAGTCGGACTAATATTTTGTTGTCGGTTGTCGGGAGTCTCTCTTCCTTGATGGGATGTAAAGGGGCACGTTCGAACCCCATATTTTCCGTAAAGACCTGGGTGTGCTGTACCGTATGATACTACCAATTACACCACAAAGCCCATTGTTCCCTATCTCAGGTAAACGCCCTATCCAAACCTGAGGGTGTGCTGTACCGTATGATACTACCAATTACACCACAAAGCCCATTGTTCCCTATCTCAGGTAAACGCCCTATCCAAACCTGAACGTCCTGTTATGGTGCTCAGTTTTGGTTGCCCGGCCAACACGACCAACACCTTTGATTTGCAAACACGCAACACGCGAAAATCTTGTAGGGTCGGTCCACCTTTCCGAGAAAGCGGGCGTTATCTGTGATTCATACCATCTGCATCCCTCCCACCCTGCCACATATCTTTATCCAAGTTTGTGTGGATGGTTTTTACATTTACATCTTAGGCTTCTAGCACAAGAACGGATTTTGTTAACCTTCACTCTTCGCATCTAACGAGCCCTCTTCACTCCTTTAACCATAAAACTCCTCATACACGATGAGTTCACCTCCGAGCCCTCCGCATAAGGCTCAAGCTACTTCAGCGTCCTCTTCCTCGTCGGTTTCCGGTCCCTACGGACCCCGGAATACTTTGGATAAAGGTACTCCACCAGGATTTGCCGCTGTCAATAGTCGCCTTCATGAGCCTCCGAAGTTTGGCTCAACGACTCCTATGAAGTCAACCCTTGCACCAATTTCAGGGATTCAGGCCAGTACCGCGGTAAATCGAAGGCTAGACTATTCGGGGTCAGACTATACTAAGCACGATGGACATGGGAATGCAGAAGAACGTAAGTATTTGAGTTTCCTTTTGTAAAACTAAGGGGTTCTCTCGTTTGTTGTGCTGTCTGCCTGCAACAGGGCGTGTGGATCAGCGATCCTTGGCTGACCTTTTTGGTAACAGTTCGCCGACATGTTCCTGTCGTGATTGCCAGAAGAGATGAGTTTATGCAACCTTTGCCCCTTGGTGGGCCTAAGGATGCCTGGAGACCTCGCAAACCGACAAACCCAATTAATGCAGTTGATCTCACAGCCACCGATGATCAGCTCCCTGTCGTCATTCCTCGTCCCCAAGGTGCCCCTAGCTTTCATTCTTCCTATCGCGGGGGCCCTTCGAGTTCTGGATTTACGTCTATCAATCAAAGTACACAGAATGTGATTGACCTTACTAAGCAGAATAGACGCTTCCCACCTACGTTTTCTATACCCGGAGGGGGTGCCATTCCGGGTGCGGATGGAACATACTATGGTGGGACGTATGTCGACAATGAGAAAACCACCGAGAGTATCAAGGAGCTTTTGGAGGGGATTAACGATTTCCCTGCGACCAGAAGAAGCCGAAGAAAGAAGACTAAGAAGGCCGCCGCTGGTGAAGACGAGGAATTGACCAAATTAATGAAGGAAATGAATACCGGGGAAGATGGCGAGCCGGCCCTGGAGGAAGGGGTAGGAGCGAAGGTAGAAGTCGAGGGAGAAGAAAAAGCGGAGGAGGAGGGAGAGGAAAAGGTGGAGGAGGAGGGAGAGGAGGAGGAGGAGGATGAAGAGGACGAGGATGAAGAGGACGAGGAGGAGGATATGAGCGTGGTTGAAGGCCTGAATGTCACGCTTCTTCCTCACCAGATTCGTGGTTTGGCTTTCCTGCTTAGTCGGGAAGAGGGGAAAGCTAGGGGTGGTATTCTTGCGGATGATGTGGGTGCTGCTCTCCTGGCTCTTGGGTGTATAACTAATGGCAATGATAGATGGGCCTTGGGAAGACAATTCAATCAATTTCGCTCATTCTCTCACATCCGCATCCGAATTACCCGCTTACTGGCTCTCGTTCTGCGCTTTCGCCTCAGTCGAAGAAGGCGGCTGCGAAATTGCCCTCCGATCTTGAGAAGGGAACTCTTGTTATTGCTCCATTGGCTCTTATCAAGCAATGGGAGGCAGAAATTGCGAGAAGGACAACTGATTCCCATAAAATGCGTGTTTGTGTTCACCATGGCCCTAATCGTGCCAAGGATCCAAGTAAACTACGGCGATACGATGTTGTAATCACGACCTACGATGTTATTCGTTCTGAGCATAAGGATTCCTCCTTTACCGAGGGAGGTGATGGGAACGGACAGCAAGTCGGATGTTTCGGTTTACGTTGGTGGAGAATTATACTTGACGAAGCTCATACGATCAAAAACAGGCTTGCTAAAGGTTCACTCGCTGCGTGCGCTCTAAGGGCTAGATACCGTTGGTGTCTTACAGGAACACCGCTGCAAAACAAGATCGAGGAGCTTCAAAGTCTTATTAAGTTCTTGAGAGTTGCCCCATTTGATGATCTTGCAGTTTGGAAAGAGCAAATTGCCAGGCCAATGACTCAGGGTTACGAGGGTGTTGCATTGAAGAGACTTAAAGTAGTTTTGGGGGCAATTATGCTTCGGAGAACCAAAGATGTTCTCAGGAAAGATGGCGAAAAACTTGAGGCGGAAGGCGGCCAAAATAGGATGAAGCTTCCCGCAAGAAAAATGGAAAAGGTTGCCGTTCACTTCGACGCACGAGAGAAGGAATTCTACGAAAAGCTAGAAACCAGGACAGAGGAGAACTTGGAGAAAATGTTGAGCGGGTTTGGAGCAGTCGGTGGTAAGGGCCTCGGTGGTGTCAACATGACGAGTGCTCTACTTTTATTGCTGAGGTTACGGCAAGGTAAGCTACCTCCAGATCCCATTTAGGTTCTGACGCTAATGAGTATATAGCTTGTAATCATCCCCAGCTTGTGGCGGGAAAAATTCACAAAGATAAGGAGTCCGGGCTTGGTTTGGCCACGCCTCGCAAGAAGTCGAACAAGCCAGCCACAGCCGTTGATGATGTATTGGATGATGAACTGGCTGGATTGCTTGGCGGGCTTAGTGTCGATGCCAAAAAGTGCGATGTTTGTTTTTCGGACCTGACAAAGGAGGAATCACAACGTGGTGAGGCAAGATGCGCTTATTGTCGGGCGGATCTGGATGAGCTCTCAAGGTCTGCCAAGAAGGCAAAGAGAAAAGGGGAGAAGATTAAGGGGAAAAAAGTGAAGAATAGGGGGAGACCAATCGTCCTCGACAGTGATGATGAGGAGGACAAACCTGAGCTAGAAATCCATGCGGAAAGCGAAGAAGACGACGATGAAGGGAGTCAAGCCGAGGAAGGAACAGATACGTCAGATGAGGACGATGACATTAAACCAAGAGCCCGCAAAATCCACAGTCTTATCGATGATGAGGCTGAAGAAGCGTCTGAAGAGGAATCTGATGAGGATTATCCTAGTCTTACCATTTCCACGAAGATTAAGTATCTTTTGGCTGTACTGGAGAAGGAACTTAAGTCGAAGAATAAGACTATCGTCTTCAGTCAATTTACTAGCATGCTAGATCTTATTGAACCTTTCCTACACAGGAAGGGAATTACGTTCACTCGGTATGACGGGAGCATGAAAAATGACGACAGGGAAGCTAGCTTAAGAAGGCTGAGGGGAGAGGGAGAGTATGCACCTCGGCCCGGGAGAGAAGATAGAGGCTGGTGCGGGGTCTTATTATGCAGCTTGAAGTGCGGCGCGTTAGGATTAAACTTGACCGCAGCTTGTAGAGTGGTCATATTAGAGCCGTTTTGGAATCCGGTTTGTCGCATTGCCCTATTTGTGTCCCAATGCTAATCGCCGGATATAGTTTGTCGAAGAACAAGCCATCGATCGGGTTCATCGTATCGGTCAGGAAACCGATGTGGTCGTTTACAAGATTACCGTTGCTGGCTCGGTGGAAGAACGTATCCTTCAACTCCAAGATCAGAAGAGAGAGCTCGCAAAGGCAGCCTTCGGAGACGGTGACGGCGGCCTCGGAAATGCTAAGGCAGCCAAATTGAGTATGAAGGATATCCTGTATCTTTTCAGGCGTGATGCTGAAGGAGTCAATTCGTCCGCTGAGGCGCGGGGTTTGGGCGCTCGCACCAAAATATTGGGCAAGGGTCCTAGCAGAGGAGGAGACGATGAGAGGGGCGTAGGTTATACCCGGGAGGTGTCGGGGAGATATGTTACTCCAAGCGCTGAAGAGGAGCGAGAGAGAAAGAGGGTGAGCGAGATCTCCAATCCTTATGGTAGGAGGTAGTCGTTTGTCTGTGGTTTTGTTACTTTAGTTTCGTTGTCACATTCAAGCTGGAATAGTGCATGGGTATGGGTTACGTCTTTACGGTATCATTCATAAAAATTAACGTTCTCAACGATCTGACCCTGAAACTCTTTGCTTGAACGCTCGTGATGAAGTCGTGAACTATTGTCCTTCGAATATGTGCTGCGCAATGGAGACCCTTGCCGCTTAAGGCGCCCCATCCCAATGCAATTAGTGTTTGGCAGGAGTTCTCGCAACCTATGCCCATCCATAGGCGATCACTCGGTGGCACGGAATGTGAAAAACGCAGGTGGCGGGCCACGTGCCACGATTATGTGGCGGCGAAAGGCTAAGTGTGTGCCCCTCAGCGTCAGTCTAGAGCCGCTCGCTATATAAACCCTCCTTTCTGCTCAGCCGGACTTACTGCGCGGCCTACTATGAATCCCGACCGACCTACCTCGAGCGCTGGAACTTCACGGTCCTCCCGAAATTCCAAGCCGGTAAGATACATCAAATGAGAGCGAACAATAAGGCAGGAAAGAAGGGAGCTGATTGGAAGATTTTCTTCTTTATTGTGAGATATATGGTGAATTTTCCTTTTCAATTAGGAGATTTCTTTTCTTTTTACAGTACCAGAGGGTTCGTTTTGGGATCTTGAAATGGATTTTGCTTTAGGGCTGTTATGGGATGGTGTGTGGTGTGCTTTGTCGTTTACGGTATTTGTTATGTTGAGGGGGTGTATGATAATATTATTAAATTTCCTTTGTTATTATATTTGGGGTTTCTAGACTATGCAATAGGGTGCTTGCTGGGATCTTCCAGTGGGTTTTCGGATAAATTCAAGGACTTGACAAGAAAAGAAGAAGAAAAGCCTAGCTGGACTTCTTTCCTTCTTTCCCCTGGCCGAGTTTGGAGCGCTGGCGGGACATATTAGGCTTTTGTAAATTTATGCAAGTGCACGGGGGGCGGTAACTGTTGATATGAGAGTAGCTCATTGAAATGGTTACGAACTACCTCTTCTTCTTCTTCTACGGGTCGCCAGAATTGTTCACCATACCAGCTTGAGGCCAAGAAAAGATACTCTGTAAGCTTCTTGGCGAGATTTCTTTTTTCAATTTACGAGGAGCAAGAAGGGTGCTAACGGGAGCACAGAAGCAGTTTTTTTACAAATTGGTCATAAGGTAATATCGCTCGAGGGATGACATGCTCCTTACAAGCCAATAGGGGCCGTTTAGTAACTAGACAAAGTCTAAAACGCACCGGAATTGCGGGTTTTCGAGCTGTCATTATCCAGCCGCGCCGTAGCCGGGGGTGGCATGGGGGGGTTGAAAAGGAATTTGCTGTAATAGCACCCACACAAAAAAGTGTGGGATTTTTTTTCTTTTAGTTCTCCTAGAGTAGTGAAGGGTGGAATGTCCTTTCTCTCAAGGTATGATACCTACCAAGGCCAGGGTTTTTGTATGGGGGGGGTACATTGCAAGACAACTTACCAAGTCGATGTGCCCGCAGCTCTATACAAACTCCAGATAAGAGGCTGGAACGAATATATATATATATTATACTTCAGACATGCTCAATCTTTTAAGGTAATTTCCAAAGCTGAATTTCAAGATATCTGTGGAAATATAATGGCTCAAAAGCCTGTAGTTTTAGCGTTTTAGCCTCTGCCTGGTTACCAAACGACCCCTATTGGGATCTTTGAGTCGAGTGATATGTTGTGCTATCGTTTCATTCTCTCGCTAGCACTGTGAAGGTTTCACAGAATATATAGTTTGTTAATATTTAAGGAAGGCTCTATGAAATATTTCACAAACTTGAGGTGGAACTTTGCCGAGCCCTATAAAGTCCACCTCCGGGAGGCACTCATGGGTGGATAATAAAAAATGGCAATTATAGAAACTATTATGCGCCACTTTTTGTTTTTTAATAATTGATCAAGTTATATAATGGTTTTCAGTTTTACCACTTAAATATCGCCGATATGAGTACTGATCTAGGACCGGAACAACCTGAAGAGCAAGCTTGTAGGTCCTGCCAACATTAGCCCCCAAACCCCCTCCCAAATACCGGAAAACCGGACAAAGAAAAATCCTCTCATCATAACCCCGGCCAAGCGGACCCCTTCCCACTCCCCCTCAAAAAAATTCAGACTGATCTCCTCGGCAAGAGGTGATAGAGCCGTTAGCAGCAAATCTTCTCTCTTTCCCTGCTGCCGGAACGCTTACCCACTACTCGCAAATGCATGACGTTTGCGAGTAATCCGGGGGTGCCGAGAGAGGAGCTTGCATGAGGTTTTAGGCCGGACTAATGTTCACCCGTCGTTCGGATTTCGGCGACGCCCTTGGGGTTTTTGGAGGCTCTAGTTGTTGACAAGGAGGTTCTGTAGATTCGGCTTTTTTCAGTGGTTGAGTGGAAGCTGTGGTATTGGTGGATATAGCAGTAGTTGAGGTGGGGGATGGTATAGTTCATGTACTAGTACAGTACTTCAGAGCATGCACGAAGCTAATGAAAGATGTATGACTGTGTAGATTTTTGCCAAGACTGTCAGATTCGTGCCAACCCTTGGCAATAATAAATACGGTGCTAACTACCGCCTCTGTTAATTAAAAAAAAACCTGTAAATTATTCACCTTCACTCTCTCTATCTGGTAGAGGTGTTGTGTTATTATCAATTAAAATGTGCCTAAAGCTTTAGTGCACCTTTTAGAGTGCACGAACCATAGGACAAGCTGAGCGAGTGAGCTGATGTGACTGACGAGTTTGTGATTTTTAAATTTTTTCCACTCGTATTGTACTTGCTGTACGGTACTTGCGAAAATCAAGAGTATCCGGAATTTTCGGAGTCGTGTGGCCTAAAGTGTGCCGAGGTATTTAGATACTTGTACTTTTGTTTTTCGGAAGTAGAGAGTTACATGACATTGTTGCATGTTGCAGACACAAGTGCGACTTTTAAATGCATCCCATCATACCGATCACTATACGTCACCCGCCGGGGTTGGTCGTGCTCCCGTTGAAGACTATCTACCCGATCGGCCAACGCACATGTACTAGTAGTCCCCGGTGTGCGTGCCATGCTGGGCTGGATCTTATGACTTCTAAGGCGCGCTTTGGGGCCTATTTCGATTCGTTAGTAGGTATGGAAGATCGGTTTGAATTACACATCCTAAGGGTATCGCAATGGGTGGCTTCCCCTAGAAATTTAGAACATATTTCCTGGATTTTGGGTGGCTATTTCTTTGCACTGTGGTAACGGGCAGCTACTCGAAGGAGTTACCGATATCTCTCTCAGCTCTTGGCCAGAGCTGGTAGAGTATGATGGTTAACTATATTAAAGAAATAACCAGTTTTATGAGTGAAAAATCTCTGGCTAGTTTGCAGGTATTAAAATAAATTCAGGGAATACTGGTCTTGGTGCATAACCCTCTATGAATTGCTGTCAGACAAGTTGTAGAATCGCCCTTTCTGCATACCCATGCAGAGTAACTTCCCTTCCTTTCCACCTGCCCGGGCTACCCCCCCATCCCTCAGCGCCGCCTTTCTTTTTGTGCCGAGTGACAGAGACGTTAGTCTGGTATGAAATATGTGGAAATGAGGTAGGGCTTCTTTCGCCGGTTGGGTGGTTGTGTAACAATAGCCCCATTATCGGATACTTATTGCCTGATAGATTTACATACAATAACCTCTTACGGTTTAGGCTCTACGCTAATCCCACCTGTCGGTATTGATAAATGTGAAGGTGCTACAGTATGACCACAGCAGCGGGTAGGAAAGGGTTTTAATTCTCCACCCTTCTTGATGTGCTTTTTTTCCCTTTTGTCACCGCAGAGGACCCGAAATGTCTGGATATGGAGAAGGCTCTGAGATACCGGTAATCCTATGAAGTTTCAGAGTCTATCTTTTGCTTTCTTTTTCAAGAGCGGCGTAGATGGGATGGGGTGGAGCTGCTGAAAAGAGCGTGTAGTGTATTCGTGGAGATATCTGAGCTGGAATACAAAGAGAGCTCCCTTATTAAAACCTAGGGATATTGATAAAAATTGTGGGGAATAGTGTCGCCTCTTGGGGAGAATTTTAACTTCTCATCCTTAGATCCTATGCTTAGGTTCCAAGGTATTCCAGGTGGAGTTGTAAATCGGGGTGAATGGGAGACGAAAGTATACGGGCACTAATAGTAGAAGAGACCTGCTTAACTTTCTCGGTAGATGAATAGGTGCCTTATATATAGAGAAGCCATCTCGTAGCCGGCATGGTACGACATATAGGCATCTCTCTGGTATTGTTTGTGGTAAACTGTATGTCAATATCTGGGGGGTAATGCGGGGCTCCCCACATCAATGTTATATCACGGGCTAACAAATGGTAATTCACCCAGATCGTGATCTCAGGGGTTTTACAGAATAAAATCGCTGGGGGGTGAAAATTATCCCCGATCTAGGTAAAAATAAAAAAGAGCTTATATAATTTATTTCCAAGCATTCGCAAGGGCTATGCTGGGGTGGTATGTGCTAAGGAAAGGTAACACCCCCTGGGTATCGAATGTAAATAGAACAAAGCCAATGATAAACCAAGAATTCGAGAAGACAAGGCTGACAATCTGCTCCTCAACCTCTCCCCCTCAACACTGGGAGCTGAGATCTGGAGCTTCCTCCCAGTCGAAGTCTTCATCGGTCAAATCTGGCAACTGAGCAAATGCTTCAGGCTACCGCAAGCAGTGGTTAGCTTCCACACAAATAGGTTGGGAGAGTGGGGGAATGGAAAGAGTACCTTCATCAAATCCAACAATTCCTCCAACTCGATAGCTGTTCTCATCTCTTCCGTTACCTCCTCTTGGTCATGCTGCACTACTACCGTCACCTCCTTCTCTTGCTTCTCTCTCTGCAAAACTTCCTCAGTGGCCATCGCGGTGTCTTTGCCAACGTCAGTACTACCGGAAGGTCCATCTCCATAGTGCTCATCATCTCCAACCATCTCCACTTCCATTTTATCATTGCCTATCTCTTCTTCAACTGCCCTTACTCCTTCCATCTTCTTCCCATGTTCCTTCCTAGTCTTATAACTTAAGGTCCTGATAACCTGATTAACAGCCTTATAAATGCTATCGTGACCAAAGTTAGCCCACCAAACCCCTTTGAATACTAGGAAATCAATCAAGAAGGAACATACTTATCGTAATCGTTTGGCCAAACTAACCCCTTCCCACCCGTAGGAAAATACTTGGGCCCAAGCTGGAGAAGGACGTTATGAAGCCATTGACGATAAGCCTTCTCGTTTTCCTTGCTGTTGAAACGCTTACCCTCGAATCCGGGCATGCCGGGGAGGGCAATAATGGACTTGATGTCGACTTTTAGATCAAAGTATTCATCGGGGGTCATACCGATTTCAAGGATGTGCTTGGGAGTTTTGATTGTATGGATTGTCTCTGCCGACTTTCTTCCCATTATTGCGGTTGTTGTCGGATATCTATTCCTTCTGTGGCGGTTGAAGGAGTTGGTGTGTTGATAACGGCTTAGTAGTAACAGTAGTAGCGGTGGTGGCAGTGGTGGTGGCAGTGGGATGTTTTCAGTTGGTAGTGTGGAGGTGCTAGAGGTTATAGTTATATGATACTATGGGGGGCGGTAGCTATCTTTTTCAGGACAGGCGAGTGAGCAGTTGTGACTTAGGGTTTAACCTCTGAAAAGTCGCTATGATTTCGTTGGCTCCTTTGCTCGCACCGAGATTACCGTACTGCTGGGAGTGGTGGTAGTAGTGGTGGTAGTAGTGGTGGTGGCTCGGCCAGTATAATGAGAGTAGCACTATTCAGTAGGGCTGTGGTATCCCAACATATTAGGATTTTGGGTATAATATTGAGTCCAGGTTCACTCCCATGCTATCATATATAGGTAGGTTAACCTTCTAAAAGCAAGGCGTGTGAGTGGTGTACGCATTCCTAATCTCTAAAAATTCTATGGTCGTCATAGTATTTGTGGTTAAAAAATAAGTTTCCTATTTGTTGGGGTAACATTTAATGGGATGCGTAGCTGGAGTAAGGTTACCCTCTCTTAGTGTGATAGTGCGTAATCTCCTATATTTTAACAAACGCTGCCTACTATCGTAAGAATAACGGCAAACTGGCTCTGGTGATGGTGGTGGCATCGTATAATGGCTGGCGGTCTGCTCCAGTAGCTGTTGTGCCGTAGTGTGACCCCAGCCACTCCCGAGAGCTACGAAGCAATCGGGCTGCCGACGGAGGTCATTAACTGTAAAGAGCTCGGTGAATGAGGGAAAACTAGGGGGCTTCTTGCAGTGCGCCTTGAAACCCCCTAGTGTAACTGATATCGGTCTATGCTAGGCGATCTTGGAGTATGGTGAGGGCGGGATGGGCGCTGACCGGCTAATCTTGATTGGTGATTAACAGCTTGCCCCGAGCAAGCCGGGAGGCAAGATGTTCCTGTAATATGTTTTTCTGTTAACTTCGAGGCCTAAAAAGAGCAGTCAACTGCAAGTGTGCTGGGTGAGCTGCTGGACCGCGCGACTGAGGGGAATTGAAAAAGGAACCGGACGAAATAGCTCAAGCCTATGACGACTAGAAGAAGGTGATTAGAGGATGCTAGAGCTTACCGGTATTGTCAAGATGCTGCAAATGACATCTTCCAAAATGAATTTGTTTATAATTGTCTATGCTCAGGACGAATGCGTGCTAGGAAATAGTATCATCATTCTTCATTTGATAAACCGAGTTCTCTGAAAATCGCCTGACGCACAAATATTGCTTACGGGCTGAGCCTATATTCAACCAGAGAGCATAGAGCGTCTTGTGAGAAAGGAAATTGGTCTATCAATCAACTACAAGCAATCTGATATTGTCAGATATCTTTACACTAGGCTGGGCGAGGACAAAACCCGGATGCAATAGACAATAGTCCGGGGCAGACATTTCATACGAATTCCCTAGGATATCCAAGCGATGTAGGTAGAAGGATGCTAGGGACAGTATTCCAAGTTATCCGCTAACAGGCCCATGCCCAGATTTTTGCTCGTCTCTCCGAATCTCAGTGCGTTCCTGCAAGAGCCCACAATTAATCACTTGCGGCAAAGGCGGCAAAGGCTCTGCGAAATGAACGGTGGCTCGAGGATACTCAGTTCGGGACGGGTCCCATTTCGGCGTATGGGGGGAAGAATGTGAGGCTCGGTATGGTCGCTTTGATGTGGATCTCTCACTCGGAGCTTCCTCTGATGGCCGATAATCATTGCTACAGTCTAGCAATCGTTATCGCATCACCGAACTTTGATACCGACAATGTTCCTTCGGTAAGTCTGCCACTAACTAGTTGCCACGGAATTGTTGCCATAGAAAACGAGGCTTCCGTGATCGGAAAAATCTGCATCTAGGTGGAGGGCTACCTCCGAGCTCGGGTAGATTATTTTTGTCCAGCCCAGTCGACAATGGCAGAACGCTGCTTAAGATATCTGAATTCCCTACAAATCAAGCCTCTTGTCACAAACGGTGACTAAGCAAGGCAGACTCTCACATGACTAATAGTTATTAGTCATCGGTTTGTTACCTTTCACACAATGAGATCAGTTGACTCATAGCTTTTCACATGACGACGCAATAGCGTGTCATTGGGTTATTGTTATTGGTTGATATTTGACATGACGCACGATTGTGGTCATGTGGTTTATGTATTTTGCACCTGACTCATAGTTATGAGTCATGGGTTTTACGCATGTGACCCGGTTAGGGCACATGACTTGTTTTATGGGTATTGATTGGTTGAAAGGTATGGCGCAGCTGACTCGGACGAGTCAGCTGATGGATTTCACACTATGACTCACTTTGAGTCATGAGTTGCGTGATGCGAGGGAATGAGTCACGCAGGGTTAGGGTTGAGGGAAGAACCCCAATATAAGGGCACCCTCGGGACATGGGATTTGGGCACGAACCATCTCCTCTACACACCCGGCGATTGAAATCTCAACACCATGAGAATCCATCGTCAACATCCATCACCACCGCACTCTCAGTGAGCTGCACCCGCACTCCCCGTGAGTTGCACCCTCCCCCTCCCGCTTTACTTCCCTTATCATGTCCTTGGGCCCTGGTGTCCTTGTTTCTAGGGGTCGTTCGGCTCTCTCACCCCCTCCTTCTGCTCGCGCTTCGCTGCTTCGCTTAGCGCTTGCACGGTCGGCAACACCCTTTCGCCCATGTTACAGACGGCTGGGACTACAGTTCGCAGTAGGAGAAAACCTTTCAACAGGCTACGGTTGATTTCTCCGCTCTCTTCACCTCCGTTAGAGGCTGCCTAGTCAGACACGCACACGGTTACCGATAGTTTGCACGGTTATTGGGTCTACCCCTCCTCTCCCCGTTCAGGTCTCGTCCCGTTGCTCGGTTACAGCTAGAATCCACTCACTCGGCTAGCACCCTACTGTCCCCTCGCCTCACCTTGCGACTTCTCCACGGTCGCGCCCCTCGGTTACGCTCAGTCGTCGTATTGCACTGCCTCGGTGGCGGATGTCAACGCCTTGGGTTCTGAGTAATGCTTGCAACGCCGTATCGGTTTTAGTGGCTCCCGCGCCCCCATTGCTCTTCTTTCATTGTCGGTTACTTTGGGTTTCATAGTGGTTATAACAATTTATTTTTATTTTATTGTTGATTGTGTCTTCGGCAAGGGTTTTCCTGTTGATTCCTCCCCGTGTATTTATTTGATTTTCTTGTTCCGCCCCTTCAGTCGGGATTTGATTTCCTATTTTGCGCGGCTGGTGTGCGGTTGGTCTCGTACCATAGGGACTTGGGTTGATGGCTTTTTCCCTGGCGCCGGGTGGATAAGTGGGGATGGGGTTTTTTCTTTACCATAGCTAGCGCTGCACGTAGTCTTTGTTCCCAGTAGTTGAATAATACAAAGCACATGATAAAAAAAAAAAAAGAAGTGAAAAAAGAAAAAAAAGGCAGAGGATTTGGGTCACGAACGATCTTCACTACACTTCCGGCGATTGAAAACTCAACACCATGAGAATTCATCGTCAACATCCATCCCCTCTCCTCTCTTCTGATGGCTCTTTTGCCTAGGAGGGTGACGCTATCACCACCCCTCTCCCCTCTGATTCCCTTCTGATCTTCCTGTCGCTTTGGCAGCCTGGTTGTAGGGGCTTCACCGTTACTTTCCCCTCCTTTCTCCACACTTGCTTCGCTGCCTCGCATAGCATTTGCACGGTCGGCAACCCCTTTCTTTCGTCAATGGGTCGGTCGCAGTCTCGGGTTATCGTCGAAGTAGTGGCCCCGGTGGCTCTGGTCCCTGGTATTCCACTATCTCCTTGGTCCACTGTTTGGTACGGTCGGAATCGTCGAAAAGTCGTGATTTCGCTTCGGTCCTCCTTCCCTCGTACTTCTATTTGATCGGGCACACCCTTCCCCTCCCTCACTTGGTCTTCATCCCGTGGCTCGGTTACAGCCAACACCCCCCACCCGGTTTGGTCGCTCTGGCGTCCGGCCACCATTCACCTCGCTTCCTCCTAGGACTCGTGGACTCCCTTGGCCTAACCCGCCACACGTTCTACCATTAGCCCCGTGGCCCGGGTCTATATGGCTCCGGTACATTTACTTGGAGGTTCTGCCTTCGTGCGTGGTTGCGTTCGGTGATAAGCATACTCAGGGATTGTTAAAGGCCTTCGCGGCGGATGGGCTTTCTCTGGGGCCTCTACTTCAGATTGGGTTTTTTTGGTTTTTCTCACTGTTGGGTTTTTCTTGGGTTTCTGGTAGATGCTTTCTTTTGGTTGCGGGTTTCATGTATATTTGGTTGTAGTTTTCAGCGCCCGGGCGCTTGGTGCGGGTTTTAGACCAGGGGTTTTTCTCCCACGGTTTCCACCCCCTCGACGATGGGTTGGACTGGGTGGAAGTTTGTTGCGGCCATATCTTTCGGGATGGGTGCTATTTTTGTACTTATTGCTTCGGCCTTCGGCCTCAGCTAGAAACAAAATTTAAAATATGATAAAAAAAAAAAAAAGAAAAAAAAAGGCAGAGGATTTGGGTCACGAATGATCTCCTCTACACCTCCGGCGATTGAAAACTTAACACCATGGGTTTTCATCGTCAACATCCACCCCCTCTCCCCTCTTCTGATAGCTCTTTTGCCTAGGAGGGTGACGCTACCACCACCCCTCTCCCCTCTGATTCCCTTCTGATCTTCCTGTTGCTTTGGCAGCCTGGTTGTAGGGGTTTCACGGTTACTTTCCCCTCCTTGCTCCGCACTTGTTTCGCTGCCTCGCTTAACATTTGCACGGTCAGCAACCCCTTTCTTTCGTCAATGGGTCGGTCGCAGTCTCGGGTTATCGTGGAAGTAGTGGCCCCGGTGGCTCTGCTCCCTGGTATTGCACTAACTCCTTGGATCACTGTTCGGTACGGTCAGCATCGTCGAAAAGTCGTGATCGCGTTTCGGTCCTCCCTCCCTCGTACTTCTACCAGAGTGGGCTCACCCCTCCCTCCCCTCACCTGGTCTTTGTCCCGTGACCCGGTTACAGCCAAAACACCCCCCCCCCGGTTTGGTCGCCCCGCCGTCCGGCCACCAACCACCTCGCTTCCTCCAAGGACTCGTGGACTTCCTCGGCCTAAGCCGCCACTCGTTCTACCATCAGCCCCGCATATCCGGTCTATACGGCTATAGCAGAGGTTGTGATCGATGATGTTGGCAGTTGGGGATCGTTGAAGGCCTTCGTGGCGGACGGGCTTTCCCTGGTGCTTCTTCTACGGTTTTGGGTTTTTTTGGTTTTTCTCACTGTTGGGTTTTTCCTTGGGTTTTTGGTAGATGTTTTCCTTTGGTTGCGAGTTTCTTGTACATTTTGCTGTAGTTTTCAGCGCCTGGGCGCTTGGTGCGGGTTTCAGACCAGGGGTTTTCCCACGGTTTCCACCGCCTTGACCATGGGTTGGACTGGGTGGAAGTTTGTTGCGGCCATATCCTTTCGGATTCGTGCTATTTTTGTACTTATTGCTTTGCCCTTCAGCCTCAGCTAGAAACAAAATCTAAAATATGATAAAAAAAAAAAAAGAAGAAAAAAAAAAAGGGCAGAGGATTTGGGTTCTTCACGCAACCATCTAAGTTCTTTCATACACTATACTTTCAATACAAAAGATCTTTATCTACCACACTTTCCGAATCAGGACCGGACGGTCTTATATGAGTCTAGCGATCGACGTTGCTAGATAGGAGTTAGCGGACTTAGCTATCGCAACAGCTATTGGGCCAAGAAGAAGTGATCGTTAGGAGACTATCGGTTACCTGCTGCAAGTTTCACCCGGAAAAGCGAGGATTGTAACATTTGGTTGTGTGAACCAGCAGCACCTAACAAACAGACAAAACGGAGACCAACAACCAAAATGACATCGACCCCCTAGCGGAAAATCTCGACCTTTCATCACTAGGAGAAGGACTACAAAGGGCCTTAATGGAAGAGAGGGCACCAAGCCCTACAACACCAGAGCCACCATCACCAAGTGGATCAGAAGAAACAGAAGAACAAGGAAGGACACGACGAAACACGATGGCGGCTACAGCAGAACAAGGAGCAGCGACCTCTTCGGAAACAACCCCAATCCTGAACCCCGTGCAGATGAGACAAGTCATTGCCTCCTTAAGCGGAGGAACTAGGAAGCCCAAGGCCAAGGGACCCGAGGTTTACCGAGGAGAATGAGACAAACTACGAGGATGGCTAGCCCAACTCATAGTGTATTACAGGACGGTAGGATGGTAAAATGGACATGATGAGGAAAAAATCCTCTATGCAACAAGCCTCCTCAGGGACGACGCGGGGACCAGGATCACACCTTACGCAGAAGAAAGAATTACCCCGACATGGGACAAGTGGGCAGGATTCAAAGCAGAGTTACAAAGACAATTTGGCGTAATCGACAACAAGGGAGAAGCAAGAATCAGGCTAAAGAACATGAAACAAGGCAAACGATCGGTCACAGAATACTGGAACGAATTCCGCCTGGTGGCTAGCTAAGCCGAATTGGACGACTCAACTGGAGGAGAACTACTTCTAGGAGGAATGATCACAGAACTACAGAACGCCTGGGGAGCTAGTAGTGAAAAATACGAGGACCTCGAAGCCCTAGCCCAATGGGCAATCCGGAAGGAAACCAAGCTGGCGACAGTCAGACATATCCAAGGATCGCCATCAGCACAAAACATCCAACGGGGGACCACTAGACCACGAAATCCAGACGGGACATATCGACCCACAAATAATAGCAATCACAATTACGGCGACCCTATGGAACTGGACGCGACACGGAGACGACCAAGGTTCAACATCTCGCGTCAAGAATTCCAAAAGAGAATACAAGAACAACTATGTCTCAAATGCGCACAACCTGGACACTTGGCCAGGAGCTCCCCGAAAAAATACGGATCCAAACCATTCAACGCAGAAGTCAGGAATTGGCAGCCCGCGAAGAAAATAGCCCCTTGGCAAACCAAATATAAGATTAGGGAAATCGAGATCGAACAGGAACCCGAACAATCGGGAAACGAAGAATGTCTCCAGTAAGAGATTGTCTGAGGGACCGCCCCGAACGAAAACCCATCATCATTGAAAACTACTACGCGGCACTCAACTACACGGATACACTTGAGAACGACAATGACAATATCATGGTCAAGATACAACTACACGGCGAAAAGGAGTCAGTCATTAACAATGCCATGATTGACTCAGGAGCAACAGAAGACTTCATTGACCGAGAAGTCTGCAACAAACACGGGATCAAGATGATCAAAGCAAAAAACCCCGGGGAGATTTACCTTGCGGACGGAAAACCAAGCGCTATGGGACCTGTTACCCATATGACGAAAGTACCTATGAACATTAGTAGCTAATGGGAATTGGCGACCTTCCAAGTGGCAAATCTCCAAAACCATGAGGTCATTCTCGGGATGCCATGGTTAAGAGAACACAATCCAACAATCGATTGGAACGACAAAAGGATCACATTCAACAGCGAACGATGTACGACTTGGTGTCTTAAAAGTTCGCCTCTTGCATATGCGGTACCCGAAGAAAAAGCCCTGGAAGAGAATCTCATCACTAGATTCTCCAAGATCCAGGCCAAGAATGGCCCGACGGCCAGTGACAAGAGCGTCAGAGTTAAGAAGCTATCCGATGAGGCAAGAGTGCCGCAAAAGGGATCGGCAAGGGTGGCAGGACACGACCTCTACGCAAACAAAGGAACCGAAGTTCCTGCCAGAGGGCAAGCAATTGTTGGGACTGGGATCGCTATTGGATTATCTCACAACACCGATGGACGAATTGCACCACAAAGCAGTCTAGCAGTCAAACACCGACTCATGACAAATGCAGGTGTGATAGACTCCGACTACAGAGGGGAAGTGAAGGTGGTCCTAGCCAACTCAGGAGACCAACCATACTGAGTGGAAAAAAGAGACCGGATCGCACACCTGATCATTGAAAAAATCGACGACAGGGAATTACAAGCGATAACCCAGTTGGACGATACCAAAAGAGGGGATGAAGGATTCGGGAGCTCCAACACCACCATGGACCAAGAGGTCAAGGACCAAAGTGTCAAACCACCGATAGAAATCAATGAGATATCGGCAAGAGCCTTCGGACATTTCTACCGAAGAGGAGAGACAACCGGCATCCTAAGATGTGATGAAGTCGACAACGAAATTCAGCTGGAAGCTATCAACATTAGCACAGAGCTGGCGATAAAAAACAAAAAGAACCACCAAGACCAAGACGGTAGAGACACGGTTCTACAGGAATACCATCACTTGCTGGATGTATTCGAAAAAGGACAAAAGACAACCATACCACCACACCGACTAGGCATCGATCTAGGAATCGACCTGGAAGAAGGAAAAACGGTACCCGTCAAGAAAATAGACACCCTCAGTTACGACCAACTGGAAGAACCAGATCGATACATCAAACAGAATGAGAACCGAGGGTGGATTCGAAGGGTGAAGTCAGGAAGGGCATCACCAAGCATGTTTGTCAAGAAAAAGGACGGCAAACTCAGGCTATGCGCTGATTATCGGGTGCTCAAGGACGTCACCAAGAAGGATCGACACCCGCTACCTCTCATTAGTGAAGCACTGGATAGACTGGCAGGAGCCAAATACTTCACCAAGCTGGCTATCAAAGACGCCTACCACAACATTAGGATCAGGAATGGGGACGAATGGAAAACGACCTTTTCTACAAAATTAGGCACATACGAATACCTAGTCATGCCATTTGGACTATGCAACGCATCGGCGGCGTTCCAGCGATGGATCAATGAGATCCTTAAGGAACATATCGACATGTGTTGCATCGTCTATCTGGATGACGTACTCATATATTCAAACACCCTACAACAACACCGAAAAGACGTCAGCAACATCCTCGAGGCAATACAAAAATCAGGGATGAAGGTCAAGACATCCAAATGTGAATTTCACCAAAACGAAACAGAATACCTAGGATTTATCATCAGACAAGAAGGGGTCAAAACCGACCCAGTCAAGACACAGGCCATCTGGGACTGGACGGCCCCCAAGAAAACAAAAGAAATCCAATGCTTCCTAGGGTTCTGCAACTTCTACTAACAATTTATAGAAGGCTTTAACAGGACAGCCAGGCCGCTATACGCAAAAACAAAGAAGAAATGCGTCGGCAACTGGGAAAGGGGAGACAAGGAACAAAAAGCATTCGACGAACTAAGAACAAAGCTCACCACAGCGCCAGTACTTGTCTACTTTGACACCTTCGCACCGACCAAAATCGAAACAGACACCTCAAAATAGGTCTGCTCCGGAATACTATCTCAACAATGCAAGGACGGGAAATGGAGGCCAGTGGCATACCGATCAAGAACAATGTCAAACGCCAAATGCAACCATGATATACACGACAAGGAACTATTGGCAATAGTGCAGGCGTTCCACGAATGGAAGCGATACACGAGAGGAAGCCCTAAGCCGATACGGGTCCTCATGGACCACAAGAACTTAGTAACCTTCATGACGACAAAGGAACTAAGCGAACGACAAGCACGATGGATGCAAGAATTAAATCAATACAACTTCAAGATCGAGTACCGACCAGGGAAGGAAGGAGGAAAGCCTGACACACTCACAAGACGAGATGGAGACCTACCCATCGCAGGCGACAAGAGACTCACACGAAATGTGGGGATCTTATTGCCCAGGGAACGGTACTGGGACATCCCAGAGACCGAAGAAATCAAGCTCGACGTATTGGAAACAACAGAATTCCAAGACAAGAGCGAGGGAGAGATACAGAAAGCAAGCAACGTCGACGACGAAATCCAAGATGTCAAAAGAAACTTGGACGAAGGGAGAAAAGAAATGAAAGGAATAGCGTTGGGGCTATGCCAATGGAAGGACGGCCTCTTATAGTACCAAGGAAAGATATGGATACCAAACGACGAAGGAATACGAACCACTCTTATCGCTAAACACCACGAACCTCCACAAGCGGGACCCGGCGGAATAGCAAAGACTACCTAACTAGTCAGCCGACGATATTATTGGCCAAAGATAAGAAAAGATATTAAATGATTCATAAAAAATTGCGACACATGCCAGAGGAACAAGGTGGTCCGACATGTACCCTACGGATTGCTACAGTCGAACGAGGCCCCCGAACGCCAATGGAAATCGATAGCTATGGATTTCATTACGGACCTGCCAAAATCAGACGGATGTGACACCATACTGGTGGTCATCGATCGGCTGACCAAAATGAGCCATTTTATTCCATGCTCAAAGAACCTCGAGGCACGGCAGTTCGCAAATCTCTTCATGAGAGAGATAGTCAGGCTACACGGATTACCACAGGATATCATCACCGACAGGGGGACACTATTCACCTCAGACCTATGGAAGGAAACGTCGGGAAAATTAGGAATCGAACGAAGGCTCAGTACGGCTTTCCATCCACAAACAGACGGACAAACCGAATGAACCAATGCCATATTGGAACAATACCTACGAGCATACATCAACTATCAACAGGACGATTGGTGTGATTACCTACCACTGGCAGAATTCGCGTACAACAACGGATATCAGGAGACCATCAAGAACACCCCCTTCTTTGCAAATTACGGAATCAACCCCGAATACAAGATGATCGGTCATCTGATCCAAGGGAGGCAAACGAAACCAGAAGAAATGAGTCAGTTGCATGAGTCATTGAGAAACGAGATGCTGTCAGCGCAATTACGGCAACAAGAATACTACGATTTACACAGAAAGCCCGATCCGAAATTACAGTCAGGAGACATGGTGTGGTTGTTGCCGCGCAACATCAAGCCCACAAGACCATCAAAATAATTGGACTACAAGAAAATGGGACCATCTAAAATCTTGGCAAGATTGGGACAAGCGCATAGAAGCTGGCCTTACCACCGTCAATGGCCATACACAACACCTTCCACATCTTCCTCCTCGAACCTGACCAAGACAACCAATTTCCCTCACAGATCAAAGAACCCGCTCTGCCTATTCAGATAGAAGGAGAAGACCAATACCAACTCGACGAAATCATTGACTCTCGACTCCACTCCAACAAGCTCCAATATCGAGCAAAGTGGAAAGGCTACTCACCAGAACACGATAAAGTCTGCTACCTCGCAGAAAACTTCAACAATGCAGAAAACAGAGTCCAACGATTCCACCGGCGCTACCCAGGAAAGCCGAGGGTGGATACACGTCACGATCAACAGATCGTCCTCCGCACCTCCCCCCATCATCAAACAAGAACGTCACTCACACACCCCAGAGAACGACACCCAGCGCGTCGCCCGCAACGCTGCTCGCACTAGCACAGAATACTCGGGCTCCCCAAAAAGGGAGGTGGCGCACCCATCTATCAACTGGACGGACTGCACGGACAATGGATGTCAAATCCATCTCGGCGAAAAACAAGGGTCAGGCTGGTACCCACAATTCACCAGGAGATCGAGAAAACCAAGTGTCGCCCACGACCACGACTGGCGAAAGGAGATGGAAGCAAACCCAGGAGAGGACCGGGCCCCAAAACAACAACCTCGGCAGAGAAGGGCCAGAAGGGCCCACGGAGAACTCACGAGCTGGGAGCATTGTTTTAACGTCAACTGCAAGGAACACCGGTGTGAAAAGGTGGACGCCAGATACTACCCCAGACAGGTGGGAGAAAAGGGGACCCTGTCAAAGAATGACAGGAGGGAACAAAAGAAGAGTAAAGTCGTAAGGACAAGACTAGGAGGGGAAGGGAGTGAAAAAATCGTTCCGGACTGTTACAATCCTCTCCTCTCCTCCGGTAATACTTGCAGCAGGTAACCGATAGTTCTCCTAACGATCACTCTCTTGGCTCAATAGCTGTTGCGATAGCTAAGTTCTCTAACTCCTATCTAGCAACGTCGATCGCTAGGCTCCTATAAGACAGTCGTGTCTTGTTCCCTGAAAGCGTGACAGGTAAAGGTTTTGTATTAAAAGTAAATAGCATGAAAGAACTTAGATGGTTGCGTGAAGAACCCAAATCTCCTGCCCCGAGGGTGCCCTTATATAGGGGTTCTTCCCTCAACCCTAACCCTGCGTGACTCATTCCCTCGCGTCACG
>Ga0307507_10002740_pt1 | contig 36074 bp, 11 predicted proteins | sample 7_EM_MG_FD_207223 | JGI IMG/M metagenome (GOLD analysis project Ga0307507, IMG submission 207223) | Populus trichocarpa ectomycorrhiza microbial communities from riparian zone in the Pacific Northwest, United States - 7_EM | ecosystem: Host-associated > Plants > Roots > Unclassified | place...
AAGGCACGCTTAGTAGTATACGGAAATTAATAGGCCCTAGGAGACCTACCTATAAGAGCTACTATATTAGCTAGTACGACCTTCCAAACCCTTATAGCAATTACCGCAAAATTCGACCTAGAGACGACATAGATAGATGCAGTTAATATGTTTGTTTATTGCGATCTTAACAAGGTTGTCTATATAAAGCTACCGCCAGGGTTTAACAAAGGAAAGACAGACAAAGTACTGCGCTTAAGAAAAGCCTTATACAGACTACAATAATCACCACTATTATAGCAGAAGAATCTCACGAGCTCATTAAATAAATTGGGCTTTAAAGAGGTACCTTAGGAGCCATATATTATGCTAAAAGGTAGAATAGTCGTCTTCTTCTATATTAATAATATTGTCTTCTGCTACTAAAAGACAGATAAGAAGAAAGCTTAAGAAGCAATTAAGGAGCTATATAAGGAATACCAGATAAGTATCCTTAGCGAGCTAAAATAGTTCCTAGGAATCTATATACTACGCAATTATAGCTAGAGGCTCCTATGGCTATCCTAGGAAGCCTATATTAAGAAGATAGCTAATTAGTATAAGATAAATCTTATAGGGAGTCTTCTAGACACTCCTATAGCAGAATCTAAACTCCTCCCTACTAATTACCAATTGATCTGTCCAATGCTTCTATTCCCTAATATAGACCTACTAGTCCGTCCTATGTCCCTACCAAGAGAAGCAGCTTCTACAATGCTATATTAGAGAAAAATGGGTTTAATACTTTATATAGCCACTATAACGCGTCCGGATATTGCTTTTGCAGTATTATAGCTAGTAAGGTTTAATTAGAACCCAAGCCAAGAGCACTATTAAGCGGCAGATAGAGTAATCCAGTACCTATATAGCACGAGGAGCAGAGCAATCTACTATAGAGGAGACAAGGAAGGAATAAACAGTAGAGGGAGAGATAAAGGAATACGCGACAAAGGATAAGACAACGGAAGAGACAGTAGAGATAAAGCGCAATTATTTATCTGTGCTAGTAATACATTATTTACAGACAACTCCGTCGATAGAAAAAGCTTGTAAGGATATATTATAAAGCTATTTAGGGGGCCGATTGCCTGGAGAGCAAATAAGTAGGGTATAGTGACGACGTTAAGTATAGAAGCCAAGTTATTAGCCCTATTACAGACAGTAAAGGAAGCTATCTTTATTAGCAGGCTGTTTAAAGCAATAACGTTACGCCTAAACAAGCCCTTAATTATTAAATGTAATAACATACAGACACTCTAACTAATTATAGAAGATATGGTAAAGCTAATCACAAAGCTCCAATACGTTAACATCTATTAATACTGGCTACGTTAGGAATATGTAATAAGATAAGTATAATTTTAATAGATAGCGATAAAGGAGATAATCGCTAATGGACTTACAAAGGCCCTGCCTAAGCAGAGGTTTTAAAGCTTTGTTAATATAATCGGGATGGTGGATATTAAGGAGCAGCTAGATAAGGAGAAGCAACTAGAGGACCTAAGGGACAGTATCAGAGCAAGACGGAAGGATTTAGATAAGATTACGGTTTAATTGACTTATTAACGGACACGAGAAGGTAGCTAGCTTTGACCTCAAAGAGCTCAAAGCTAAGGGGGTGTGTTAGATAATCTGTATTCTCTAAAGGCGTGGGTTACGTGCACGAGTCACGTGCACGGAGCACGTGCATTGTAAAATCTCTTCGTAGCTCGAAGCTCTAGGGCCCCCAAGACACGTCACTCAAGACATGATACCAGATCATCAATGAACTCATCTATTTGAACTTCGTGACACCAACCGCATTATCCGATCTCGTAATGTACAAATTAATAAGTTAAAGAGATATCAATCTCCTAAAATACCAGAACACCTTGTTATCTCACAGGCTTAAAAGGATCATTTTTAGCAAGTCTAGGACCTACTAGATAATCTTTAAAATAGCAGCAAGGACTAGATGGAGAACTTTAATAAAGAACTAGATATAGGACTACCGCATTTAGTAAATATTAATATTACTCCTACGTTAAAAAGCATTTAGATCTTAATAGAAGAACTCTATTAGCTACCTACCCCAGAGCTAACTCTAGAACTATCTATACTCTCTACATCTTTAACGCCTTAGCAATTACTATCTACTATAGCATCTCCTGCGTTATAGATATTATCTACTACCTTATCATCTTCTAAAGTTACCAAACCACTGTTTATAGATCCTACACCTCGTTCCAAACCTTAGACGACAGCAGGCTCATTATTAGGGGGTAAAAGACGTTCTAGCCGTAACAAACAGTCCACGGCAAAAAAGAAAGACATACTAAATTAGAATTTACAACAACAAGCCTTTATAGTTTAAAATAATGGTGATAATAATCTTATTAATCCAAATATAATACCATCGGCTTACGCATTTTATACTACTGTTACGAGGACGTATGGACATCAAGACCACTTTCCACCACCAAAATCATGGAGGGAGATACTTAGCCATATTAAAGCTTACCACCAGCTCGTCTATCCCAACTACCTAATCCGGTAATCCAGCTCTGACGCTCTGCGTTAGATCTAAGGGGGTGTGTTAGCTACGGAGGTAGCTTTACAGCTAGGGTAATATTAACCTATAACAACGGCTGTCAGACATCAATATCAGCCTAATCTTGGTCGTTACACCACCCTCTAGGGACCCCTGTAAGGGGTTATTTTTCCTATATATATTAGGGCTCTTAGAGCCACCTTGAATAAAACAGATCACTCGTACAATTCTGTGTCTCTACCTATCAGCTAGCTAATGTCATTTGTCTTAATACCTGCCCAGCTAATAGGAATGATTTGCTCACGTCATAAGCTGGATGCTTGCCAGCTTTAATGGCGCCAAAGATAAATAAAATAAGCAGAAGGCCAACTTTTATATACGCTAAGTATCTGTTAAGTCGTTGGCCGGTAGCTATTAAAAAATAGAGCAAAAGACATATCACAGTCGTAATAACAACGGCGATAAGCCTTAGAACACGCTGGTCATGTATATCCTAACTTTTTGTAGAGGAGATAATTACTTGGCGGGCGAATTGCATGCTATTTATAGCTGTGGTATAGATCAACACGAAATAGAGCGAATAAGTAGTGTATGCAAGAAGTAGTGGTCCTCGTATTACTTCGTCCAACTAGAGAATGTTAGAATCCCGCTGTCCTAGCCAGAGTTGCCAACAATTAAGCAATTTGGCCGATTTGATTTGATTTAATTGCTTAATCAGCAAATCAAATAAACAAATTAAAGCTCTAGAAAATAGCAAATCAAACAAATCTAAAGCCCTAGATTTATTTGATTTGTTTGCTATTTTATATAACGTAATCCACAAGCTAGTGGCCCATATAAGCAAGTGGTCCACCCCACCCAATACGCGACGCGTTATTTAACTACCACCTAAATGGCAGCACCACAACAGCAAGAGGCCCTTTTTTGAGAGGGCAGAGTCGGCCTGGGCGTTCAAGCTATCTCGTGCACAAGCTGCCCAGAAGGGGGCAGTAGAGGGGCAGCAGAGGCAGCGGCTAAGCGACCGCAACGGGCAGTGCAAGTGTAGCATATGCAAATCAACAGAACACACAGCACGTACGTGCCCTAGACGGCAGGCAACTAGCTAGTAGATAGCTACACCAAATACAGTTATTTATAGTTAACTAATTGCCTCATTTTGCGATCGCGTGTTTTAGTGGGGTAGGCCACTTGCTTATATAGGCCACTAGCTTGTGGATCACGTTAGTGCTAAGGTAGGTAAGAAAAGATAGTGATATTAGTCCTGGTGTTAACTTTTAGGGCACCCTGGAGCGGAATAACAATCCCCCTCTATTAAAATTGTCCCTAATTAACATCCTTAATAACTACCTCTCTATAAGATTATTACTAAAAGCCTTATTATTAGTAAAATTTAACCTTAGCCCTTCTTCCAGTATAACTAGCAACCTTATCAAAGATAATCTGCGCGTAATTACAACGCCTACTAGTACTATTGCCTTTAATATCACGCCTTTAGTCTCCTCCGCTCTAGTAAACCTAGATAATATACCTAATAATAGCATATATTTTAACGGGATTGACTTCCAACGCCTTTATAACTTCTAAAAGCCTTCTTTTAATCTTTAAAGCAAGCCTAGTTAAATCTAGAAGTACAGCTATTAAATTTAGCACCGTTAAACAAAGCAGAAATATAACGGAACCTTATAGCAGGAACTACGGTGGGTCCTATTATTAGGCTAGGTATGTAGGTAAGAATAGTGTCAACAATATAATAATAACTAGTAGAGTGGTTGCCCAATAGATTAACTCCAATTATATTCTAAGATTTACTATAAAGAGAGAACTATCTAGGTAGGGACTGTAGTCCTTAAAATATACAACTATACGCCTAAGAAATCCCTTCGCTCCGTAAGGTACATATACTCTATCTACTCTATTATAGATTATATAGATTACACAGATTATATAGATTACATTATATAACCTTAGCTACTATTCCTTATTATATAGTTCCACCGGATCTATCCTAGACTATGCCTATATTAACTAACTAGCTTCCTCTGACTCTTCTCCAAGTAGTTATAATATTATACTTAAGCTGTCTATAACACTATCTCCCTCCTTTTTATCTTTATTCTTAAAGATTCCTAACATCTCTAAGTTGTTTACTAGAGGTGTAATATCCGTTTAATTAGTCTGGTTAATATCCTTACTTATTATACCTAAAGCATCTTCTTCTTTTTCTACAGCTTGCTGGTTTTGTACTGTTGCTATAATCTTGTCTCTAGGTAAGATAATGCCGTCTCTATACTCTCGCTGTATAAAAGAGGGGTTGGTCTATATTGCGTTAGCAAGCCCTTTATCTTAACAACCGTTCTCTTATTTAGAGTGCACTAAAGCAAACGTTTAATCTTCCTATAACATCCGCTCTATCTCTAACGCTAAGTATGCGCGTCCTATAACTCTTAACAGTCTTTAGGTTCCCTAAGTAACTTATTATAGGGTCTCGTGTTTAATCTACTACTAAGAAACTTAACGGTAAACTAGCCTCTATGCTGCTTAAGGTTTAATATGTCTTAGAAGAATCCGTATATATTCTTAAAGCTTAACGTCTGGCCTATGCTTGTCTTTAACGTCTTAAATATATATATAAGAAGGTTCGTTCTAAGGAGTAGAAGCTAGTTTAACAGGGTTTATCCAAGCTAAGTAATAAAAGAACTAGCTCTCCTCCTATAAGGGAAACAACTCCAAGTAGCTTAGTAATTGCTCCTCTTAGGTCCCCCTTAGGCAATTTATTTTTTGGCGATCCTTCCTTGTTAATATTACCTGACCTACTTTCTTTTAATACTCCCGTACCTTTCCTATAGCGTTTTCTAGGTTGCTTAGTGGTTTCTAGGTAGTCTTACTATAGCCTATCCACTCTACTTTATACTACATTTTGTTATCTACGTCCTTATAACTAATAATCTTTAAAACTTGCCATTTGTCTTCTTTTTATCCTCTATATATGTCTACCTTATAAACTAGTGGCTTAATATCTCCGTATGCTAGTTCTAGCATTGTAATGTATTATACAGGGTAGATCTTTATTTTGGCTAGTAGGTTTAACTTATACGTAACCAATAAAATTCTTTACTTGACTTTAAAAGGTCCTAGTTTAATATAGTCCAACTTCTTACTTAATTATCAACTCTTAAAATTTTTGTGTAGTAGCCATACTCTATCTCCCTCCTTTAGATCTGGTCCCTTAGATCTCTTAGCGTTATAGTACCTTTTTATCCTTTGCTATACTAGCTTGGCTATTTCCGTAAGGTCTATATAAAGATTTATTAACGTCTCCATTCTTTATTTAGCTGTGCTACTCGTTTTCTTTACTTAATATAGTGATAACGACGTTCTTAGTTTATACCTATAGTTCGCCTTAAATAGTAATATCCCCATTCCTTCTTATGGTGTTGTATTGTATGCAAACTATATAACTGGTAATAACGATACCCAATTATTCTATGCGTGATTAATATAATGTCTTAGATACTGTTCTAGTATCTAGTTTAGTCTTTCCGTTTATCTATCCGTCTGCGGATAATACGCTATAGAGGTTACTGCGTAAACTCCCTATTCTACCAGAAACACCTCCTAAAATACTACTATAAATCTTAGATCTCTGTCTAATATAATTTTATCTAGTGCTCTATATCTTGCGAATACTTTCTTTATATAGATTCTAGCGACGTCTTCTGCTAATATCTCTTTAGTGCATGCTATAAAGTATCCCCACTTTATTAGCTTGTCCACTATTACTAAGATTACATTATAATCTTGTCCCGTAATAGAATCTCTTAACTTTAGTAACTTAACAATAAAGTCCTATAATATAACCTCCTATAGTCTTCCTAGTGTCTTAACAGGTTATAGCCCTTTATACGGCTTATGCCTTGTTAATTTATTTCTTTGGCAATCTAAATATTCTTTTATAACTTGTCTTACTAATCCCCAGATTCCTTAAATAATGTACTCCTTTTAAAGTCTTAACACTAAGCCTATAGCTCCGTTATGTCCCTATATTATTCCCTTATAGAATTCCTTAACAAACTCCTCTGTAATAGACTTAGGCATATATATTGCTTCTCTATTTTTATATTACTCTAAGTCTAGATCCTCTGCCTATACTTCTTAGATCTTCTATATCTAATTACTCTCTAATAATTTATAGATCTAACTTTCCTTAGTTACTGCGATTTTTAAGTAATTATACCTAATTAATCCGTCTTAATCTTTTCGCAATAAAGCTCCTAATAGCTTTTTATTACTTTATAGTTTAGCCTTTCTACTTAGAGTATCTGCTCGTGCGTTATCTATACCCTTAGTATACTAAATTTTAAAATAGTATTCTATAAGTATTTCCGCCTATTTAACCTGTCTTTGGTTAAGTTCCTTTATTATTAGGAATCTAGTAAGGTTCTTATGGTCCATTTTAACCACAAATGGTTTCTCTGTGCCTTATAAGAATGCTCTCTATTCCTTAAATACTGTAACTATACCTAGCAACTCCTTATTATAGATGTCATAGTTTAACTCTAGTAGTGTTATTTTTTAACTATAGTACGCTACTGGATACTATGCGTTCTGGTGCTTCTATAGCAAGTATACTTCTAGTGCAAAGTCTAATGCGTCTGTCTTAACAACCGTTTTTAACTTTGATTAATAGATCTTAAGGACTGGCTCTTAGGTAAATAACTCTTTAAGTTCCTAGAACAGCTTCTTCTGCTTATTACCCTAAACCTATAGTTCCTCTTTCTTTGTTAGCCTTATAAACGGCTTAATACTCTTCAATTACTATGCCATAAACCTCCTATAGTAGTTATAAAACCCTAAGAACGATCTTAACTATATAACGTTCTCTAGTTCTTGCCAACTCACTATAGCTTTAATTTTCTTTAGGTCTATACTAATCTTTCCTAGTTTAATAATAAATCCTACAAAATCGGTCTTTACTATAAAGAACTCGTATTTCTTAATTGCTACTAGCATCTGTTCTTTCTGTAGTCTCTTTAAGACCCATTTAACGTGTTCTCTATGTTCTTCCTTACTTATTAAGTAGATAATAATATCGTTAAGGTATACTATAATAAACTTATCTAGGTGTTCTCCTAATACACTATTAATTCGCTTCTAGAACATTACTAGTATATTTATAAGCCTAAATTGTATAACTAATGGTTTATATAGTCCTTCCTTTGACCTAAAGGCTGCCTTTTACTTATTACCTTCCTTGATCCTAATCTAATGGTACGCCCACCTTAGATCTATCTTTATAAAGATCTTTACATTGCCTATCCTGTCTTGGATTTCGCTAATTAAAGGTAAAGAATACCTATCCTTCCTAATAATACTGTTTAACTGTCTATAGTCTATACACATCCTAAGTTTTCCGTTTTTCTTTAGGATAAATAATACTAGATATCCTGCCAATAACTGTAATAGTCTAATATATCCCTTGCGTAAGTTCTCCTAGATAAACTCTTTAAGTGCTACTAACTTGGTTTTAGTAAGCTTATAGATTAAAAAGAACTTTGGACTCGTTTCTTCTTCTAATTCTATTTTATAGTCCTATACTGCATGCTTTAACAGCTTTTCACTTTCTAGTAACCATAACTTTTTACCATACTTATGGTATCTCTTTAGTATATAACTTAAGCCTCGCTTAGTCTCTTTATATGTTGCTCTGACTTGGTACTATACCAACTTAGTTTACTATTGCACTTTATATTATTAAGTATCCTTAATATTAACCTAACCTGTAACCTAATTAATCTTTAGATTATACTCCTATAACTAAGGCATTCCTAGTATCGCCTCGTTCTGTCCTAATAGTAGGATATTAAAAGACATTTTTACTGGTCTTCCTTTAATAGTTAACTAAATAGGTCCTGTTTTAAGATTAATAATGCCTCCTCTATAGGCTATCTAATCTCCTAAAATTGTTATAAGTGGATATAGGTGTTCCCTCTATCTATATAGTAACCCTATCCTTTCTATTGCCTTTGGTGATATGTGGTTCCTAGTTACTCCACTATCTACTAATGCTTTAAACTGCTAATCTTGCCATTTAACTTATAAATTTAGGTATTATCCTTAAATTCCTTTAAGGGTCTAAGGCTCTAATACTAGTTCCCTTTAGTCCTATACGCCTCCCCTTTTCCTAACTATTGGCTGCTAGATCCTACTTATACTTAATCTAACCTTAGCTAATACTTAGTTCGTTTCTTTTCCTCTATATACTATAGATAAGTGTTCTCTAGGCACTTCTACTACTATTATCTATCTAGGTATTTTTCTGTAAGGAATTTTTCTAGTTAAAGTATTAAGTCCCCTTAACCTTATACTTCTACTAGGTGCTATCTATGTATATACTTAGCATCCCTAAACCGCTTCTCTTCTAGTACCTAATATATCCTTACTAGGTATTTTCGGTTCTTATCTTTTAGTGCTCTATATATATTGCAGGTGTCATCTACACAAGCTATCTATAATAGTATATAATACGCTAAGTGACTTAGGTCTACTCTTAGCTTATCTTTACTCTTAAGTTTAAACCTCTATCTGGCTAATTTAACTGTCGGTCTTTCTTCTATAGGTATTAAGATTTATCACTTACTTCTCTAGTCCCTAGATCCTTCTTCTAGGTTCCTTAACATTATAATTAATACCCCTTTAATATAACTCATGCGTTTTTCCATAATGGGTTAGTCTTAGACAACTTTTTTGTTTAGCTATATATAAAAATCTTCCTATTCGTTGTTGTGTTGTTACCTATACCACTTTCTATACAACTGGTTTAGTGTGTATGGTCTATCTATTAGAAAGTACCTTATTATTACTATATTATAATATCCTTTAGTATATCTTTCTTTAAACCTAGTTAGGATATTTAGATCCTTTTCTTATTCTAGTTTATCTAACCACTTTACCCTAGGTGTCCCTGCACTTGACCTATTAATAACTCTTTATATAGGTGCTCTATCCCTTATATAACCTGGCATAGCTAACCTCTTGTCTAGCTTTTGCTCTTACTATATAATAATTCTTATTTTGAACTTATCTATAGTTTCTTGTTTTCTGCGTCTTATAGCTAGATCTTTATAGTTATCTTGCTTTTTAATCCTAGTATTAACTATTTAATCTTTAGGCTAAACACTATGTTTACCTAGGATTACTAATGTTCTTATTTGTTCCCCAAACTTGTAGTTCTTAAACTTGCGTCCTATACTCATTCATTTGTCTATAAACTGAGTAGCTGCCCTTTCCTATCAGTTTTCGTCTGTTGTGGGTCCTTAGGTATGTCTTATCTTGTCTTAAAAATCTTAAGCTTCTTATATCTCTTCTTAAGAATCTTAAGCCTGTGGCCTTTTGCCTTTATTAAGTAATAAGCTAGTACTAGTAGTTATCTACTTGCTTGGTTTTTTCTAAATATTACTCCTATTGTCTTGTAAAGCAATAGAAATTATATCTAACAGTGTTATAATACCTATTACTAAACCTTGTTCTGTAATAGTCTTAGTCTCTACTTCTGTTTTAACTTCTCTAAGGTCTATATGCTCCTAGTAAGCTGCCTTTATTACCTTATTATTAGTAAATACTTCGCCTATATTAAATTTATTATCTTTAATATCTAATCTATAAGCTGGTTTATTAGTTCCTCTAAACTTAGATAACAATAGCTCCTATAGCTAATAGCTTGCGCCATACTTAGCATCCTTATAAATTTGGCATACGTTGTTGTAATAATATACAAAACTATTAATTAAACATTCTTTTATTCCTTGCAGTGCACTATTATCCCTCTATATATACGTGCCATCTGCTAGCCTAGTTCCCTTTACTGTGTAATTACTCTAACCACCTCTATAGTCTCTAGCAAAATAACCTTATTTTCCGCAATTTATACAAGCCCTATCTTTAAACCATTTTTCTTATTATGGAGTCCGCCTAAACGTCTTCTACTGCTAAGATCCCTAGTTTGGCCTCTACTCTTAGGTTCTTTAATTACTTAATCCTTAACCTTTAGGTTTCTATAGTTTCTTTTCCCACCTTTAGGTTTCTTTAGTACTACTTAGGTCCATTAGCTCTGCGCTATTCTATAGTTTTTAACTCTATATTGGTTGTTGCGTACTCTGCGCCTTATATAACTATAAAACTCTATCTTGCCCTTTCTTAGCTTGTTCCCTTTAATAGATCCTATTATTAATCTTTATTAACTAGTCTATTAACTCTCTTAGAGTATCCGCATCTTCTATTAGAATAATTGCGTTCTAGACTTTAGCCTTAAGTCCTTGCTTATACTATGCTATAAGCGCCCTATTATTCCACTTAACCTATATAGCTAGTATTTAAAACTGCGTTATATACTTAATTGCTAAAGTGCGTTGTACTAAGTTCTGAAGTTTTTATTCTGCCGTTGTGGTTGCTTTAGGGTCTCCAAATATTTGCATTAACTATTCTACGAATCCGTTCTAACTTGCAAACACATACTATACGTCCGGGTTAGTAGTCGTCACACCATTTACTTATATCTCTGTAAGGTAAGGCTTAAACCACTCTAAAGCTCTTTTTAATAAGAATAGTCCTGCGTACGCTACCTAGTCTATAGGTGTTACTAACTTCGCTCCTTCCTGCATAACCTTAAAATACATCTGCGTAAGAAACCCTTTAAGCTTTAACTTCTCCCCTAAGAACCGTTTAATTAAAGGTAACTTAATCTTTGCTGCTCTAATTCCATTAATGCGTTCTTTAAGTAGCCTACTATTATCCTATAAGCGATTAACCATTTCCTATAACTAACCTCGCGTAACCACTTAAGAATCTATATCCGCTATACTAGTATCTCCTAACCCTAAGGTTGTGGCTACTGTCGATATCGTCATAACTGGTACTTTAGGTGGCATAATATTTAACCTTATTTAATACCGTAACCTTAGTAGTAAATATGTAACAGAACCTTATAGTAGGAACTACAGTAGGTCCTATTATTAGGCTGGGTATATAGGTAAGAACAGTGTCAATAATATAATAATAACTGGTGGAGTAATTGCCTAATAGATTAACTCCAATTATATTCTAAGATTTACTATAAAGAGAGAACTATCTGGGTAGGGACTATAGTTCTTTAAATACACAACTATACGCCTAAGAAATCCCTTCGCTCTATAATGTACGTGTGCTCTGTCTACTCTATTATAGATTACACAGATTACATAGATTATATAGATCACATTATATAACCTTGGCTACTATTCCTTATTATATGGTTCCACCGGATCCATTCTAGACCGTGCCTATATTAACTAACTAGCTTCCTCCGACTCTTCTCTAAGTAGTCGTAATATTGTACTTAAGCTGTCCGTAACAAGGAATGTTTTCTCTGTCAATACTATTATTTGCACTATATATCAACTGGCCTCTATTAAACTACTTTTACTACAAGCAGTGCAATTAATCACTTAAAGAAGGATATAATTAGGCATAGGTATACTAAAGAAGGACCTATTATTACTGCTTAATTAATTACAAAAAAATGAAAACTAATTAAGATACTATAGTCCTTACACAACGTTCCTTAGGCGATCGCGAATAATATTATCAGCAGCTTTAATATAAAGAAGTTTAGGAATATAGTAATTAACTGGATTACTAAAAGCAATTAAGCACTATAAAAAATAGAGAATCCTGCCTTCTAAATAATAATCGGCGCTGCTAGCAAAGAAGCCCTTACTATGCTTTAGAAGTCCCGTACCTTAGTATATAATTATATCCTTACCGACTTTAAAGCCTTTCTTCCTACTGTTTAAATAAAACTCTAAGGTGCTATAATAAAGATACACTTGTTATTTAATAGCTGTGTCACAGAGCGAGTATAAGCGATGATAATATATAGCGAAGTAGATATTATTAAGCTATGTATATAAACTGCGTAATAAAGTCAAGACATTGCGTGAGGAAAAGGAAGTAGGAAATAGGGGAAAAAGGGTACATAACGTTCGCTTAGTTGCTAGGTTAACGGGTACTGTGCTACACACGGGCAGGGTAGAGCTTAGGTAGCGGTTCTAGTAGAACTTAGCAGAATTCAGCAGTTAGAGGTCCTTAAAGTTGCCAGTTAGTAACTCCGACAGTAGAGACAGTAGATTGCGGCAGAATACGGCAGATTGCTATCAGATTGCCATCTCGTGGTTAGTCTCCGGTTATTTAGTCGGTGGAAACAGGTGGACGTATATAAGGTGTTACGGGGGTGTCCCGTGACAGTACCCCCCCTTTAAACTCGAGCATCTGCGAGATGGGGCTGTGGTAGTTCTGGGTGGAGTTCATAAAAGTCTTCTACGGCTTGTGTAAGTCCTACAAAGTCGGCAGGTTCCCATGAGGGTTTAGTAAAACCTCTCCATTTCGTAAGGTATATATATTTGCGTTTCCGTTTGTCGTACTTAATGTCGTTAACTCTTTCAACGAGGTACTTATCCTCACCATCCACTTCAACTGGTAGGGGAGGGTCTTAGATCTGTCCAGGCAGGGCGTCTAATATAGGGGCGGCAGGGCGGAGGACTGACGTATAGAATATAGGGTGGATTTTAACTGTATTAGGGAGCTTCAGTCGGTAGGCATAAGAGGAGACAACTTTTTTAACCTTATAAGGGCCAGCGTTCTTCTAATTAAGTTTCTTAGTAGGTTATTTCGTGTTTAGATTTCTTGTATCTAGCCAGACAAAGTCACTAATTTGGTAGGCTAGTACTAGGGTTCGGTTCTTATTTGCTGCGGCTTTATAGACAGATTGGGCCCATGTCATTTTATTAGTAAGAAACTCTTATAGTTCTTCCATCTTCTTTACAAATTCGTTTACTTCTACAACTTATAAGGCCTAATAAGCCAGGCGAGGAATATTACTAAAGGGTTCAAAACCCATTTATAGATACTGGCCGTAGTTGGCCAGAAACAGGGAGACCTTTGTAGTTTCCAAGATGGAGTTATTTGCAGTAAACTTAGCGAATGCAAGCCAGTCCATCTAGTCGTCCTATAGATACGACGTGTATATCCAAATATATTGTTCCATTATAGCATTTGCATGTTCCGTTTAACCATCCGTTTCTAGGTGGTATGCTGTAGATAATAGTACTTTAATACGGAGTCGAGTAGTTAGTTCTTTCCAGAACATAGAAACAAACTAGCTGCCTTTATTGGAGATAATTGTTTTAGGGAGTCTATAGAGTTTCCATATATAATCCAGAAACAGTTGGGCGATGGCAGGTATTAATATATTAGGATAGGCGATTAAGTGTCTTATTTTAGATAGTCGGTCTATAACTACTATAATGTTTATACAACCTTTACTTATAGGGAGTTCAACAACGAAGTTAATTAAGATGTCCTTCCATCTTCGGTCCAGAACAGGTAGTGGCTTTAGAAAGCCGTTATATATCTTATGCAAAGCCTTAGCTCGTCGGTAGGTATAGCAGCTGGAGATGTACCTTTATATTATATTATATATATTCGGCTAGTAGTACTCCTATTAGAGTAGTTCTAGGGTTTTTCTACAGCCTAGGTGGCCGGCTACTAGTAGGTCGTATACGTATTCAAAAAGCTTAAGCTTAAGTTCGTTATAGTTAGGTACAACTAGGCGGTTCCAGTAGTACAAGCAGTCTCCGCGAGCTTCATATTCACTTAGAGAGATCTTTTTAGAGCGTCTAACGCCATCTTAAATTAGCTTAAGTGTCTCTTGGATAAACTCATCATTTGGGTATTTATTAATTATAATCTATTTAACTAATTAATTAGTTATTTCAAGGACGTATACTGTGAGGTCTTTAGCTAGGGGATTAAATAATTCGGGGTAAAGTAGGGTTTAATTGTGGTAGATACGCGCTTCTTCCTATGCTAGTATATCTTATAAACGTCGGGTTAGGGCATTAGGTTTTTAACCTTAAACGCCTAGGCAGTACATAATTAAGAATTAGAAATAAGACAGATATTCTAACTAGTGGGCTTAATAATGACTTAGCTATTTTATAGTCGTAAAGTATTATAGATTCTTATAGTTACTAAGGACCTTAATTAGAAATCCGGCGCCTTCTAGTTTAGGTCGCCATTGTTTAAAATATCTAATAATAGCTAATAATTCCTTATCGTAGATCTCATAGTTACATTCGGCTGAACTTAGTCGTTTTAAGAAGTATGCTATAGGGTATAGTACTCCTTCCTTATTATACTAAGACAAAATGCCTCTAGTAATATAGTTAGATAAGTCGGCTTCTATAACACTCTTTCAGTTTGGGTCGAAGTGTTAGAGTATAGGTGCGGTAGTAAACATAACTTTTAGATAGGTAAAGGCCTTCTTACATTTCTTATCAAAGATAAAGGTTTTGTCTTTTTAGGTTAGAGCCATAAGGGGTAAGACTAGGGCGGAGAAGTTATTAATAAACTATTAGTAGAAGTTAGCAAATCCTATAAAGGCTCTTACGTCCTTAACGTTCTTGGGTTCTTGCCAGTTTACAATTACTTCAATTTTCTTTGGGTCCATTTATATGCTATCTATAGAAATAATAAGTCTAAGGTACAGAACTTCCGTTTTATAGAATTCGCACTTGTCTATATCTAATTATAGGCTAGCTTTACGCAAGGCTTCTAAGATAAGGTTAACGTGTTTCTTATATTTAGTTAGGTTATTACTGTATACTAGAATGTCGTCAATATAAGCAGTATAAAAAATGTCCAGGTAAGGTCGTAGGGTATTATTTACAAAGTATTAAAACGAACTTGGGGCATTTGTGAGGCTAAACGGTATTACTAAGTATTTAAATAGTCCATACCTAGTACGGAATGCAGTGAGCCATTTATCTCCTTTTGTAATACGGAGACGGTTAAATGCGTAGATAAGGTCAAGTTTTATATAGTAGCGAGCCTTACTTAATCAGTTTAGTGTCTCTTAAATTAATAGGAGCGGGTACTAATTTTTAATAGTAATGGCGTTAAGAGCTTAGTAGTCTATATAGAAGTGTAAACCGCCGCCAGGTTTCTTAACAAAGATTATAGGTGCAGCTATAGGCGAAGAGCTTGCTCTAATAAATCCTTTACTTAGGTATTCGTCCAAGTACTTCTACAACACTTAGAGTTCGTTTTAGGACATTCCATATAGGGGTTTAAATCCTGGCTGTTTTCCTTCTTTAAGTATAATCTTATGGTTGTATAGTTAGTTCTCTGCTAACTTATTAGCTTCCTTTTATAAAAATACTTCCAGATGCTTATAATAGCATACTGGTACTTTTATAGCAGGGTTAGTATGCTTCTTTAGTGCTAGGGCCTTTTTAATATCGGCTATTATAACAGCAAAGATCGTATGTTTAGGTTTCCTGGCGAGTTGTGCTAATAAGGTAGCTCCGATCATACAGATATCTATAAAAAGGGGGGCGAGTTACCAGCTATGTTAGCGACTCAGTCAATCAAGGCACGAGCACGGCATGAGGGACGCGCAAGCCTGTACAATTGGTAGTCTATAAACGAGGATCCAAAGCTAGAGAAAGGAAGGGAGAAGAATAGCAGCGCCGTGCGAAGTTTTATGCGGTCCTCTAGTCACGTGGACTTACGTAACTCGGCGTCTACCATAACGTCTACCATAATCCACCGTTTTCTACCAGCGCCGTAACATTACCCCCCCCTCCGAAAAAGCCTGCCCTCAGGCTTTGTATGTCCGTATTATGTCTATAGGGTGTTCTTATCTGTATGCTTAACAGGTAGCTTATTATCTTCGCTATACTAGCACTCTATCTACTTATCTAGATACTTTGGGGGTTCTGGCTTATTAGGGTATTAGTTATAGAATTCTTTAAGCTTCTAGGGGCAACCTATAAAGTTCCAGGCGGGGTACTAGATTGGGTCTAGATCGTAACCTTTCTATTAGATACAGTATTTTAGTGTTCCTCATACTAGTTTATAGGCTAGTATTTTATTAACTTCCCATTTGTCGTCGCTATTAACTTAAATTGGTAGTAGAGGCTTATTCTTTTGTCTAGGTAGTAGGTTATTTGCAGCTTTCTATAGTTTATCTGGTAAGAAAATAGGGTGGACTTTAATTAAGTCTAGGAGTTTAACCTTATATAAGTTGCCTTTTTTATTAAGGATCTTATACGGTCCTACTATCTTATAGTCTAGCTTATAGCTAGGCCGTTCTATCTTCTAGTTCTTTGTTATAACCCAGACCTTATTGCCTATAATAAAGTCAGGCTCGCGCCTATGCTTATTTACCTGCTGTTTTATTGATTTTTAGGCCTTCTCTAGGTTCTTATAGGCTACTATCTATACTTCTTCTAAGCGTCTAGTATACTGCTGTGCTTCCTTATAAGATAGTTTTTCGCGTATAGTCTGTGGTCCTTCTAGTCTCTTCCAGTTAAAGCTTATATAGGGTAAGTATCCCATTTCTAGCTAAATAGGTGCAAACCCTATAGAGTTATAGGGTAGGGTTACCTAGGCGTAGTCTATTATAGGTAGTAGTCCGCTCTAGTTATCCTAAAAGTAGTTAATAAAGGGCCGGAGTCTCTAGTCTAAGTACTAATTTATAATCTCCGTCTAACCATCTATCTGGGGGTGGTATACTGTAGAGAGCTTTAGCCTAATACCTAGGATCTAGGTGAACTCATTCTAGAAGGCCAATATAAACTGCGGCCTATAGTTGGATATAATAGTATTTAGTAGTCCGTAAATTCGGTAGACATAGTAGATATACAGTTAGGCCGCCTCTTTAGCATTAATATTCTTATAATAGGGGATTAAGAACGGGTGCTTGCTAAAGCGGTTAACTAGGATTATAACTATATTATATCTATCGCGGTCCGTAGGTAACTTGTGGAAGTCTATAGAGATATACTACCAGGGGCGTTCTGGTATTGGGAGTGGCTTTAATAGCCCTAGGGTCTTGTCTTATGGAATTATAGACCTATAGCAGTTGTCGCAGTTCTATATATAGCGGTTAATATCCATAACTATTCCGGGCCAGTAGTAGCGGTTGCCAATAATTCTACGGGTCTTATTTTTTCTAGGGTAGGCCGTAGAGACCTAAGTATATGCTTTGGCAATAAGCTAAGTCCATAAATTCTGTTCCTCTACCACTACCAGCCGTTCCTAGTGCTTAAGTAGTCCATTTTTAAGGGACCATGGGCTAGTAGCATCCTTTACCTTTTCGCGGCACTCCTGTAGAGAAGGGGCCGTACGGTTTACCTGTAGTAGTTTATTAATAAGGTTAAGTTCCGTGGAGTTAATAGGGCATATCTCAGCGTCTAAAGGGTCCGTATTTAGTTCTGCCTATATCTAGGGGTTAAGGTGCTCTAGTTATAGTAGTGCCTAGGTCTATAATAAGATCTTTACAGCTACCTAATTACCTAGGTCCTGTTTACGCCTTATAAGAGTATCCGTATAGTTTGTAGCACCTGGTCTATATATAATTAAGAAGTTAAACTAAGATAGGATATCCGCCTAGCGTGCCTAGTGGGCTGTAAGGGCCTTAGTTATTATAAAGTATTCTAAGGCCTTATAATCCGAAACTACCTTAATAGGCTTAGGGGTCCCCTCTAGCTGTATACACTAGTGCTAAAAGCTAGAGATAATAGCTAGCATTTCTTTGTTATGGATATAGTAGTTTAGCTTAGCATCTATTATAGTCTTTAAATAGTATGCAATAGGGTGCCATTCTCCGTCCAGTTACTTCTAGGAAAAAACACCAGCTATTACACTATTTAAGGCATTAGTTTCTAGCATTAAGGGCCATTTTAGGTTAAAGTAGGCAAGTAGGGGAGCTAATACCAGCCGCTTTTTAAGCTTATTAAAGGCCTGCATATATATAGCGTTAAAGTGGAATAGCTGGTCTTTCCTAATAAGGCAGTTAAGAGGCCAGGCAATCCTGCTATAGTTCTTAATAAAGCGTTAGTAGAAGTTATAGAAACCTAAAAATAATTATACCCCCTTTACGGTCCATAGGGGTGTCCACTGGTTAATTATAGCTGTTTTCTCTAGGTTGGCCTTAATTCCGTCTATACTAATAATAAAACCTAGGTACTTTATACGCTTAATACTAAATTCCAACTTCTTAATATTGGCCTGGAAACCAGCCTCGCGGAGCCATTATAGAACTTTATAGATGTGCTCCTTATGTTCCAGCTTATTCTTAGAGTAAATTATAATGTTATCTAGGTAGGCCGTATAGAAGTTATTAAGGTAGTTAAAAAGTATATCATTTATATACCGCTGGTACGTAGCTAGTCTATTAGTTGGTCTAAAAGAGAGTACCTTGCATTTATACGTTCCGTAATAGGTTTAAAATATAGTAAGCTCCTTAGACCTAGGGTTTATCCTAATTTAGTAAAAGGCCTAGCGGATATTAAGCTTTATAAAGACCCTAGCTCTACTTATTCGGGCAAAAGTCTTATTAAATAAGGGTAGTAGATAGCGGTCCTTACGGGTTATATTATTTAGCTTATAGTAGTTAATACAAAAGCGCAGTCCTCTATTTAGTTTTTTAGTAAAGAGAATAGGCGAGTTAAAAGGGGCTTGGCTAGGCTCAATAAAGCCCTTATTAAGGTTGTTAATAAGGTACTACTTTATAGCCTATAATTTGGCAATAGACTATAGGTAGAAAGGGCTAAAGCTAAGGGTACTTCCCTTGCCTTAATTAATCTTAATCTTGTGGTTATACGGTTAGTAAGGCGGAAGTATATCTAATACTGCCTTAGAGAATACGTCCTTGAATTTCTAGTATTAATTAGGCAGTTTTTGTTCTACTAGTTCCTTATCTATAAGCTTGCTTTCCTATCCGCTAAGCTCGCTTTTCTTTTCCTTAAGCATTTAATTAATTTTGTATAGGCTAGTTATAAAGGCAACGGTATTAGGCTGAACCAAGTTCTAGTAGAATCCTACAGCGCTAATACAGCAGATATTGACTAGTAGGAGGTCCATAGGTTTCTTTATAGACGCTTATTAGGCCGTATCTTGTAGTATAGGGTGTATAGTCTTCCTTAGCTTATATTCCATTTTCCATAAGTTATCCTTCCTATCTATTAGCTCAGTATGGCGTCTAATATCCCTGGTTTTCCTTTGGGGCTGCGTAGGGCCTAGGTTCTCCGTGGGGGGCTTAGCTAGGTCACTACTGACTTCCTAGGTCTCTGGTGCGGATAGCGTAACATATATAGTCTGGGGGCGGCGTAGTATACGGATCTATTAAGGATTAAGACATATATCCTTCTTAAAGGCCTAGTCTCTACGCATAATATTGGTCTAGTAAATAGTATTAATCTAGGGCCGTACAAGGTTTTCCATTATAATGCTGATTTCTTTTATAATGGAAGGGGTTAGGGGTAGGGTTTTAGGCTAGATAAGCTATCTATTCCGTACATTAAGCTATAAGCCTAAATAGGCTAGCTATTTTCTCCCTATAATTATATCGTGGCTCCTAAGGTCCGTAATAAGAAAGGGGACATTATACTACCTTTGTCTGTTAATGCGGAGGTGAATCCGCAAGATAGTTATAATAGGTGGCCCTATTTATCTATTATACCCGCGAATAGGAATTGGTTTGGGCAGTTCTTTAAAGGGTGTATTTAAAAAGTTAGCCAGCTTTACGGCATACTGGGTATCTATTAAGGTAAAGGTATTTACTCCAGAGTTAGCTAAAGCAGAGGTTAAAACTTAATATCTATTACGGAATAAGGTATAAGGGATAGTGCAGCTTCTTCCACTAACTAGCCAACCTAGATTAATATATAATATATTAATCCCTTTTAACCCTAGAGAGGAGTCTTCCTTTAGGGTTCCTCTTTTTCTAACTCTATACTATCCTCCTAAATCAACAGAACCTTGCCTGTTTTTACCTTTATCTGGCAATTCTTTGCAAAGTGGTCTTTCTAGCTATATAAAAAGCAAGCTCCTTAATTACTAAGGGCCTATTTATAGGGGTCGTTATATGTGGGCCAAGTGTATGCTAAACCTACAGTAGGACTAGCTGTATGGCTAGCTGCTAAATTAACGGCGGGCTATATAGCTGGTGCCGTAGGAGTTATAGATTATGCTAGGGTATTACAGGCTGTTTGTAAAGTGCTTATAGTTTAGTTTAGAGAGTTTCTAGCTTTATACCGCTTAGATTATGCCTTAATTTAATAAAGGCCTTAGTTAATAGCTAGGCAGTGGTCTGTAAGTACCTTTAGCGTCTATATAGTAGTAAAAACTGGCAGTACGGCGCGCTATAGGTCTAGGGTAAGCTTATTAAAGAGGTCTAGCATTAGGTCTTTATAGGGAATTTAGGCTTAGCTGGCTAGGTGCAGAAAGCGGGTCTAGAAGGCTGAAAAGGCCTCCGTTGTCTTTATATTAAGAGCTTTGTAATCAAGGCGGGCGTTCTGTGTCTTAAAGGGGTCCTTGTAAATGGAAGACAGGTAGTTAACTATCTCTTCTTTAGAGAGGAAGGGGTCTGCCAAGTCCTAGGCGTATCGCGGACGTAGATACATCTATGCGTCCCAACCAGTACGGCCAAAAACGTAGGCCATTTTAGCTTGGGTAGTAGGGAAGTAGTCCGCATTAACTTCAAGCTTATCTTATAGTTAAAGCTTCCAATTGTTGAATATAGGGTTAGTTCTGTCTGTAAGTAATAGGGGGTCTATAACCTTCACAGACCGCAACAATGCTAATGCTGTATATTAGGCTAGGGTCTTAAGGACTATAGCAAGTCTCTAGGTGTCTAATAACTCCTTACTAGGTATAGGGGTATCTCTGGTTTTAAGTAGCTCTTAAAGCCGTTTAATTTCAGCATTAGCTACTACGAGCTCTTCCTAGGGGGTTAAAACAGCAACTGTTTCACTATTAGAGGTATTTATGGGTCCTGCAGCGGCTTTACCAGCTGCTGTATTTCTTGGCATAGTGGTAGGGGTATTAGATAATTTCCAGTGTTTGTTTATTTTCTAGGGGTTCTGGTCCATGCGTGTCCTATTCTTAGGTTTCGCGTTCTGTTTGTGTTCTTTTGGTTCTTAGGGGTCTGTCCTGTCCTTATGGTCCTGGTAATATCCTTAGGGTCCTATTCTGTGTCCTTTATAGATATATTTAAGTTCCTTCTCAGGAAGAAAGAGTAGTTAAGCTTTAGATAATATTAGTGACTCAGTTAATCAAGGCATGAGTATGGCATAAGGGACACGCAAGCCTGTATAATTGGTAGTCTATAAACAAGGATCCAAAGCTAGAGAAAGGAAGGGAGAAGAATAGCAGCGCCGTGCGAAGTTTTATACGGTCCTCTAGTCACGTGGACTCACGTGACTTGGCGTCTATCATAACGTCTACCATAATCCACCGTTTTCCACCAGCGCCGTAACAAGCTAGCAACTTTCTTTTAATTATCTACTGTTTCTTGTTCAACTTTAGGTTTAGTATTAGGTATAGAGTTAGTATTAAATTTAGGTTTGGGTTCTTTAAGTATCCTTTTTATAGTAGAATACCAGTTCTTTTGGTACTTTCGTATATTAAGCTTAAGTTTAGGCTTCTACTTGGTTCGGGGTGGTATAGTAGTTAGGGTTAGTTTATATAGTTTAGTATAATTTTCGGGTTCTTAGTGGAATTGGGTAGACTTTTTAGGTATAAGGTGGATATTAGTGGAAATTTTAGACTAATAGATCCTAGTGGATTTTTTAAATTTTGGTTTAGGGTCTAAGAAGCGAGTTATAAGGCACTTCTACTTATAATAGGAGGCGGTAAATAGAAGCTTAAGGTTGTCCCAATTAATGGTTACCTTGTATAGCTTTATCCAAGGTTGTTTAAGTATTACTAAGTAACCTAGGGTGGTAATAAAAAGCCTAATTAGTTCTTTATGGTTCAGGTATTAGAGTCTTAGAAATACTACATAGGTAATACGGCCTAAGATAGTACGTTTACTATTAAATCCAAATACGTTAATATGCTGGTCGAGGGGGGTTAGGGTAAAACTATTATCTTATATAAAGATCTTGTTAATAAATCCTATACTACTGGCTCCTGTATTGATTAGGACTTAAGCATTAGCCTATTAATTATTCTACAAAAGACAACAGTTACAGTTATGCTACGATCCTAAAAGTTAGAATTTGTAACATTTAGAGCATTTAATGAGATCCTAAGGCAGCGCTGTCCCGGAGAGCGACTTAGCTCCGGGACCTTCCTTTTGGAGGCGACCAGGGTGGGGTTCCTATAGAACATCAGCTATAACTTCGTCCTTGTAAGTAGTGCTTACTAAATGCGGGGCTAGAGCATATAAAGATCAGGGACAGTAACTAGAGGATTAGTGCGGTAAACAGTTACTAGTATTAGCCGTTTATAAATTATATTAGGGCATAGGAATAGAGTAGTATCTTAAGATATAAGCCTTACTTCCGCATTTAAAGCAAAGGCCTAGCTTAATGCGTTATTCTTATTTAGGGGACCCTAATAGGGCATACTCTAGGGTTTCAGAGTCAATGTCTATAGCGTTAGGGTGCTTAGGCTGAGATAATAACTTAGTAGTTATTTACAGAGCTGTTATATTATATTAAGGAGTGGACTTCGGTGTTAGGCGTAGTATATCATTATATTATTTATTAATAACGTTTACGCAGGCATTAAGGGCTCCCGGTAGGTCTACACCTATTAGGGAGGTTTTCAGTTCAGAACTTAGGGATTTAACAAGGCTATTAACCAGTACGGAGTTGTTCCAGCCTGTTTCCTTTACATAACGGTTAAATTCGGAGAAGTATACTAGAAAGCTTTTTATTCCTTAAGTTATATAGTTTATCTTTCTCTAAGCAGTGGCTTAGCGGTTCAGGTCACTATATATAGCTTTAAGAAGTACAACTAGACTTTATACTAAATTCGGTTAAAGGGGTTTAATAAGGTCAGCTACATCTCCTCCTAGTTAACTTAGGGCGTAGCAGAGTTGGTTAGCTTTAGTTAGGTAGCGGTTAGCATTACCAATTAGCTTATTTTTAAGCTAGCTTAAAAATAATTGGAGTTCTTATTGTTTACTAGTAAATATCAGAGGGTCTAGTAGTTGTTCAGATTATTACGGTGCAGTAGTTAGTTTGGGGTAAATAGCTACTGTAGGTTTAGGACTCTTATTTTACATATTCGTCTCTAGAGAGGGCGTTCGGTCTTAGGGCCCTAGTATGGGCATCTTAAGGGTGCGGACTTCTTCTTAAAGGTCCTTAATTATTTACAGGTGTCGTACTTCTTGTTCGGCTTATTATTAAGTTAAAGTGGCTTAGTTCTGTGCAAGGGCGTCTATAAAGGACTTCTATATCTCTACCAATTGTTCTTAGAGTGCGGATATAATGCCAGCGGCTGTTATAGGGGCTTCGGGGTCGTTCTGCATTTCAGAGGGGGTATATAAGGTTAACGCAACGTAGTATTACGGAGCGAGCACAAGCGATAATAATATATAGCGAAGTAGATATTATTAAGCTATGTATATAAACTGCGTAATAAAGTCAAGACATTGCGTAAGGAAAAGGAAGTAGGAAATAGGGGAAAAAGGGTATATAACATTCGCTTAGTTACTAGGTTAACAGGTACTATGCTATATACAGGCAGAGTAGAGCTTAGGTGGCGGTTCTAGTAGAACTTAGCAGAATTCGGTAGTTAGAGGTCCTTAAAGTTACCAGTTAGCAACTCTAACAGTAGAGACGGCAGATTGCGGCGGAATACAGCAAATTGCTATTAGATTGCCATCTCGTGGTCAGTCTCCGGTTGTTCAGTTGGTGGAAATAGGTGGACGTGTATAAGGTGTTATAGGGGTGTCCCGTGACAAGCTAGACAACTTAGAACAATTGCTACGCCCTTACTAGCGTGTATACACACTATCTAGATAAAAATGGCCGCGTAGTAGATTATATACTAGCCCTCCTAGAATAGCTTAGTAAGCACTCTAGCATTAATTATATAGCGGTAATAAACAATATCCTAAAGCAATTTAGTATAATAAGTAAACGCCTAGGCTTCTTTATTACTAATAACGCCTTAAACAATAATACTGCTATATAAGAGCTTTCTACTATATATAAGTTTAATAAGAAGTCTAAATAGATCTAGTATTCCAGCTATATACTTAATCGCATAGCACAATCAATTTTATTTGGTAAGGATAAGAAGGCCTTTAAAAATAATTAAGAGAACTTACTAGTAAGTAGATATTAACCTCTATTGCCTAAATAACCTTACTAACGCTTCCTATAGAATAAAGAGCGGTTCCTTAAGGAGTAGTGCTAGGAGGGTCCTTTAGGCACTCTATACAATCTTATACACGCTATTAGTACTCCTTAGCTATAACGGAACCTTGTAGTAGGAACTACGGTGGGTCCTATTATTGGGCTGGGTATATAGGTAAGAACAAATTAACAACGTAATAATAACTAGTAGAGTAGTTGCCCAACAGATTAACTCCAAATATATTCTAAGATTTACTACAAGGAGAGAACTATCTATAGTAGGGACTGAGGTCCTTTAAATACATAACCATACTCCTAAGAAATCCTCTCTTATACGTAAGGTACGTGTTATCTATATTAAACGTAACGTCCCTTCCGTTTAACATAGTTAACGCATTTAATACTATGTGACCTTAGTTACTATTCCTTGTTATATAGTTCCACCAGATCTATCCTAGACCGTGCCTATATTAACTAACTAGCTTCCGCCAACTTTTCTCTAAGTAGTTATAACATTGTACTTAAAGCGTCCGTAATACTATCTCCCTCCTCTTTATCTTTGTCCTTAAAGATTCCTAACATCTCTAAGTTATTTACTAGAGGTGTAATGTCCGTCTAATTAATTTGGTTAATATCCTTACTTATTATACCTAAAGCTTCTTCTTCTCTTTCCTAGGTTAAGCGTTGCCTTCGTATAGTTTCCTCTATACTATTATTAGGCGAGGTGATGGCGATCCCTTACTCTCATTGCGCTAAAGAGGGGTTAGTATGTGTTGCGCTAGTAAGTCCTTCGTCCTAATAACCCTCCTTTTGCTCTAAGTGCACTAAAGCAAACATTTAATCGTCCTGCGACGTTTGCTCTATCTTTAACGCTAAGTATACGCGTTCTATAACTCTTAACAGTCTTCAAGTTCCCTAAGTAACTTGTTATAGGGTCTCGTATTTAATCTGCCGCTATAAAGCTTGACAGTAAGCTGGCCTCTACGCTACTTAAGGTTTAACGTGCCTTAAAAGAGTTTGCACGCGTCCTTAAAGCTTAATATTTAGCTCATGCTTATCTTTAACGTCTTAAACGTGTTTGTAAAAAGGTCCGTTTTAAGGAGTAAAAGCTTGTTCAATAGGGTTTGTCTAAGCTAGGTAACAAAAGGACTAGCTCTCCCCCTATAAGGGAAATAACTCCAAGTAGCTTGGCAATTGCTCCTCTTGGGTCCCCCTTAGGTAACTTGTTCTTTGGCGATCCTTTCTTAATATTCCCTAACCTGCTTTCTTCTAATACTTCTTTACCTTTCCTATAGCGTTTTTTAGGTTGCTTAGTGGTTTCTAGGTAGTCTTATTATAGCCTATCCACTTTACTTTATACTACGTTTCGTTATCTACATCCTTGTAACTAATAATCTTTAAAACTTGCTATTTATCTTCCTCTTATCCTCTATATATGTCTGCCTTATAGACTAGTGGCTTAACATTCCTGTATACTGGCTCTAGCATTGCGATATATTGTATAGGATAGATCTTTATTTTGGCTAATAGGTTCAACTTATACGTAACTAATAAAATTCTTTGCTTAACTTTAAAAGGTCCTAGTCTAACGTAGTCCAACTTCTTACTTAGTCGTCAACTCTTAAAATTTTTGTGTAGTAGCCACACTTTATCTCCCTCCTTAAGATCTGGTCCCTTAGATCTCTTAGTATTATAGTATCTTTTTATTCATTCTTGTACTAGTTTAGCTGTTTCTATAAGGTCTATATAAAGATTTATTAACGTCTCTATTCTTTATTTAGCTGTGCTACTCGTCTTTTTTACTTAATATGGTAATAATAATATTCTTAGTTCGTATCCGTAATTTGCCTTAAATAGTAATATCCCTATTCCTTCTTATGGTGTTATATTATATGTAAACTATATAACTGGTAATAATAATACCCAATTATTCTGTGCGTAATTAATATAATACCTTAAATACTGTTCTAGTATCTAGTTTAGTCTTTCTATTTATCCATCCGTCTGCAGATAATATGCTATAGAGGTTGCTACGCAAACCCCTTATTCTACTAGAAACACTTCCTAAAATACTACTATAAATCTTAGATCTTTATCCAATATAATCTTATCTAGTGCTCCATATCTTATAAATACTTCCTTTATATAGATTCTTGCGATATCTTCTACTAATATCTCTTTAGTGCATACTATAAAGTATCCCTACTTTATTAGCTTGTCCACTATTACTAAGATTACGTTATAATCTTATTCTATAATAGGATCTCTTAACTTTAGTAACTTAATAATAAAGTCCTATAATATGACCTCCTATAGCCTTCTTAGTACTTTAATAGGTTATAGCCCTCTATATAGCTTATACCTCGTTGGTTTGTTCCTTTAGCAATCTAAATATTCCTTTATAACTTATCTTGCTAGCCCCCAGATTCCTTAAATAATATACTCCTTTTAAAGCCTTAATACTAAGCCTATAGCTCCGTTGTGTTCTTATATTATTCCCTTATAGAATTCCTTAACAAATTCTTCTATAATAGACTTAGGCACATATATTACTTCTCTGTTTTTATATTACTCTAAGTCTAGATCCTTTATCTATGCTTTTTAGATCTTCTATATCTAATTACTTTCTAGTAATTTATAGATCTGCCTTTCTTTAGTTACTATAATCTTTAGATAATTATACCTAATTAATCTATCTTAATCCCTTTGCAATAAAGCTCCTAATAGCTTTTTATTACTTTATAGTTTAGCCTTTCTACTTAGTGTATCTGCTTGTGTATTATCTGTACCCTTAGTATACTAAATTTTAAAATAGTATTCTGTAAGCATTTCCGCCCATCTAACCTATCTTTGGTTGAGTTTCTTTATTGTTAAAAATCCTATAAGGTTCTTATAATCTATCTTAACCATAAATAGTTTCTCTGTGCCTTATAAGAATGCTCTTTATTCTTTAAGTGCTGTAACTATACCTAATAACTCCTTGTTATAGATGTCATAGTTTAACTCTAGTGGTGTTATTTTCCAACTATAGTATACTATTGGATGCTATGCGTCCTAATACTTCTATAGCAAATATACTCCTAGTGCAAAGTCTAATATGTCTATCTTAACAACTGTTTCTAACTTTGGTTAATAGATCTTAAGGATTAGTTCTTAGGTAAATAACTCTTTAAGTTTCTAGAACAGCTTCTTCTATTTACTACCCTAAACCTACAGTTTCTCTCTCTTTGTTAGTCTTATAAATGGCTTAATACTTTTTAACCACTGTGCTATAAACCTCCTATAGTAGTTATAAAACCCTAGAAACGATTTTAACTATATAACATTCTCTAGTTCTTGCTAACTTACTATAGCTTCGACTTTCTTTAGGTCTATACTAATTTTCCCTAGTTTAATAATAAATTCTATAAAATTAGTCTTTACTATAAAGAACTTGTATTTCTTAATTGCTACTAGCATCTGTTCTTTCTGTAGTCTCTTTAAGACCTACTTAATATGTTCTCTATGTTCTTCCTCATTCTCTAAGTAGATAATAATATTATTAAGGTATACTATAATAAACTTATCTAGGTATTCTTCTAATACGCTATTAATTTGCTTCTGGAATATTACTAGTGCGTTTATAAGCCTAAATTGTATAACTAATAGTTTATATAGTCCTTCCTTTGACCTAAAGGCTGCCTTCTATTTGTCGCCTTCCTTAATCCTAATCTAATAGTACGCCTATCTCAGATCTATCTTTATAAAGATCTTTACGTTGCCTATCCTATCTTGGATTTCGCTAATTAAGGGTAAAGAATACCTATGCTTCCTAGTAATACTGTTTAACTATCTATAGTCTATACACATCCTAAGTTTTCCGTTTTTCTTTAGGATAAACAATACTGGATATCCTACCAATAACTATAATAGTCTAATATATCCCTTACATAAGTTCTCCTAGATAAACTCCTTAAGCGCTACTAACTCCGTTTTAGTAAGCTTATAGATTGGAAAGAACTTTAGACTTATTCCCTCTTTTAATTCTATCTTGTAGTCCTATGCTATATGCTCTAACAGCTTTTCACTTTCTAGTAACTATAACTTTTTACTATACTTATGGTATCTCTTTGGTATATAACTTAAGCCTTACTTAGTCTCTTTATATATCGCTCCAACTTAGTACTATACCAACTTAGTTTGCTGTCGCACTTTATACTATTAAGTATCCTTAATATCGACCTAACCTATAACCTAATTAATCTTTAGATTGTACTCCTATAACTAAGGCATTCCTAGTATCGCCTTATCCTATCCTAATAGTAGAATATTAAAAGACATTCTAACTGGTCTTTCTTTAATAGTTAACTAAATAGGTTCTGTTTTAAGATTAATAATACCTCCTTTATAGGCTATCTAATCTCCTAAAATTGTTATAAGTGGATATAGGTGTTCCTTCTGTCTGTATAGTAACCCTATCCTTTCCACTGCCTTTAGTAATATGTGGTTTCTAATTGCTCTACTATCTACTAATACTTTAAACTGTTAATCTTGCTATTTAGCTTATAAATTTAGGTGTTAACCTTAAATTTCTTTAAGGGTTTAAGGCTTTAACACTAGTTCCCTCTGGTTTTATACGCCTCCCCTTTTCCTAACTATTGGCTGCTAGATCCTACCTATACTTAGTCTAACTTAGGCTAATACTTAGTTCGTTTCTTTTCCTCTATATGCTATAGATAAGTGTTCTCTAGGCACTCCTACTACTATTATCTATCTAGGTATTCTTCCGTAAGGAATCTTCTTAGTTAAAGTATTAAGTCCCCTTAACCTTATACTTCTACTAGGTGCTATCTATATATATACTTAGCGTTTCTAAACCGCTTTTCCTCTAGTACCTAATATATCCTTACTAGGTACTTCTGGTTCTTGTCTTTAGGTACTCTATATATATTATATGTATTATCCATATAAGCTATCTATAATAGTGTATAATACACTATATGTTTTAGGTTAACTCTTGGTTTATTTTTATCCTTAAGTTTAAACCTATACCTAGTTAACCTAACCACTGGTATCTCTACTATAGGTACTAAGATTTATTATTTGCTTTTCTAGTCCCTAGATTCTTCTTCTAGGTTCCTTAATATTATAATTAATGCTCCTTTAATATAACTCATGCGTTTCTCCGTAATGGGTTAGTTTTAGATAACTTTTTTATCTAGCTATATATAAAAGTCTTCCTATTTGTTATTATATTGTTGCCTATACCACTTTCCATACAACTGGTTTAGTGTATATGGTTTATCTGTTAGAAAGTACCTTGTTATTACTACATTATAATATCCTTTGGTATATCTTTCTTTAAATCTAGTTAGGATATCTAGATCCTCTTCTTATTCCAATTTATCTAACTATTTTGCCCTAGGTGTCCCTATACTTAGCCTATTAGTAACTCTTTATATGGGTACTCTATCCCTTATATAACCTAGCATAGCTAACCTCTTATCTAGCTTTTGCTCTTGCTATACGATAATTCTTATTCTAAACTTATCTATAGTTTCTTGTTTTCTGCATCTTGCAGCTAGACCTTTATAGTTGTCTTGCTTTTTAATCCTAGTATTAACTGTTTAATCTTTAGGCTAAACACTATGTTTACCTAGGATTGCTAACGTTCTTATTTGTTCCCTAAACTTATAGTTCTTAAACTTACATCCTATACTTATTTATTTGTTACTAAACTAAGTTGCTATTCTTTCCTATTGGTTTTTGTCTATTATGGGTCCTTAAGTATATTTTATCTTATCTTAAAAATCTTAAGCTTTTTGCATCTCTTCTTAAGAATCTTAAGCCTATGGCCTTTTACCTTTATTAAGTGATAAGCTAGCACTAGTAGTTGTCTACTTGCTTAGTTTCTTCTAAACGTTACTCCTATTATCTTGTAAAGCAATGAAAATTGTATCTAATGGTGTTATAACATCCGTTACTAAACCCTGTTTTATAATGGTCTTAGTTTCTGCTTCTATTTTAACTTCTCTAAGGTCTGTATGCTTCTAGTAAGCTGCCTTTATTGCCTTATTGTTGGTAAATGCTTCGCTTATGTTAAATTTATTGTCCTTAATGTCCAATCTATAAGCTAGTTCATTGGTTCCTCTAAATTTAGATAATAATGGCTCCTATAGCCAATAGCTTGCGCCGTACTTAGCGTCCTTATAAATTTAGCATGCGTTATTGTAACAATACGTAAAACTGTTAATTAAACATTCTTTTATTCCTTGTAGTGCACTGTCGTCCCTCTATATATACGTGCTGTCTACTGGCCTAGTTTCCTTTACTGTGTGGTTACTCTAACTACCTCTATAGTCTCTGGCAAAATAACCTTATTTTCTATAATTTATATAAGCCCTATCTTTAAACCATTTTTCTTACTATAGAGTCCGCCTAAATATCTTCTGCTGCTAAGATCTTTGGTTTAGCCTCTGCTCCTAGGTCCTTTAATTACTTAATCTTTAACCTTTAGGTTTCTATGGTTTCTTTTTCTATCTTTAGGTTTCTTTAGTACCGCTTAGGTCTATTAGCTCTGCGCCATTCTATAGTTTTTAACTCTATATCTGTTATTGCGTACTCTGCGCCTTATATAACTATAGAACTCTATCTTGCTCTCTCTTAGCTTGTTCCCTTTAATAGATCCTATTATTAATCTTTATTAACTGGTCTATTAACTCTCTTAGAGTATCCGCATCTTCTATTAGGATAATTGCGTCCTAGACTTTAGCCTTAAGTCCCTATTTATACTATGCCATAAGCGCCCTATTATTCCACTTAACCTATATAGCTAGTATTTAAAACTGTGTTATATACTTAATTGCTAAAGTACGTTGTACTAAGTTCTGAAGCTTTTGTTTTGCTATAGTTGTGGCCTCTAGATCTCTAAATATCTATATTAGTTGTTCTGTAAACCTATTCTAACTAGTAAATATATACCGTACGTCCTAGTTAGTAGTTGTTATGCCATTGGCCTATATTTCCGTAAGATATGGTTTAAACCACTTAAGTGCCCTCCCTGTTAGGAACAATCCTATATAGGCTACTTAATCCAACGATATTGCTAACTTCGCTCCTTCCTGCATTACCTTAAAGTGCATCTACGTAAGAAACCCCTTAAGCTTTAACTTCTCTCCTAAGAACCGTTTAATTAAAGGTAGTTTAATTTTCGCTGCTCTAATTCTATTAATGCGTTCTTTAAGTATCCTATTATTGTCTTATAAGTAATTAACTATTTCCTGTAACTGACCTTATGTAACCACTTAAGAATCCCTATTATTTATACTAGTATCACCTGGCCCTAAGGTTATGGCTGCCATTAACACCATCGTAACTGGTGCTTTAGGTGGCATGTTGTTTAATCTTATTTAATACCGTAACCTTAGTAGTGAATGTGTAACAGAACCTTATAGTAGGAACTACAGTAGGTCCTATTATTAGGCTAGGTATATAGGTAAGAACAAATTAACAATATAATAATAACTGGTGGAGTAGTTGCCTAACAGATTAACTCTAATTATATTCTAAGATTTACTACAAGGAGAGAACTATCTATAGTAGGGACTAAGGTCCTTTAAATACACAACCGTACTCCTAAGAAATCCTCTCTTGTACGTAAGGTACGTGTTGTCTGTATTAAACGTAACGTCCCTTCCATTTAACACAGTCAACGCGTTTAATACTATGTGACCTTGGTTACTATTCCTCGTTATATAGTTCCACCGGATCCATCCTAGACCGTGCCTATATCAACCAACTAGCTTCCGCCGACTCTTCTCTAAGTAGTCGTAACATTGTACTTAAAGCGTCCGTAATATTAGCTCTATTAACTATTCAAATAGTATTAAGCTAAGGATAATAAACAGCTACTAGTTAAAGGCTTTACTCCTAAGTAGTTAATTAAGCTAGTAAAAACGCGGTAGAATAGTTATTTTAATACCTTTATTTAAGCGGTAGAACTTCGTCAGCCGCTTAATTTAATCGCCTACTATATAATTAATAAATATAACACTAAAGCCGTATTAGCTTGGGCACGAAATAAACCTCTCCCTTTTTTATGGAGCTTTATATTAAACGGCGGTTTAAACGATTATAATTAGAGCGTTATTAACAGTTATATTATAATCCTTTAACCGCTTAAGGAGGCTACAAAGCTACTAAAAGGCCGTGGTAAATTAGGTAGAAATAGAGCTATTTAGGAGGTTCTTTTAACGCTTAAATAGCTACTTAAACTGTTTGAAGAAATAAAGGACTGTATAAGGGAAGCTCCAGTTAAGAATTATAAATACTAGGAGGCCTTAGAGGATTACTATTAAACTAATATAAATAGTAGTTGGCTAAAGCTTTAAAAGTACTATAAGCTACTTAACAAAACACTAGTATATTATACTGTAGTTATCCTTTATCCTTACCTTAAGAACTACTGTAAGAACGCCTAGGTTAAATACCCTAAATAGCTAGAGTAGAATAAGGATCGGTTCTTAAAGCTTTAGTAGCAGTATAAGCAGCGGCCCTTACCATAATCAATACCTCGCACTCCTGTAGAACCTCTCCTTTTTATACACACACGTTCTAGTAGGGACGATTATATTAAGGCTATTACTACAGGTACTTAATTAACACGCAATCTTTCTAGCAATAAATATAAGATGTAGAAGCTTTTTAATTAACTTAATAGCAGCTACCCGCTTGTAAATAGCCCCATTAAGTACTAGCTACGTTATCGCACTAAGTTTCCTTACCTTAGCTAGCTGGCGCTTAATATCCTTACTATACCAGCTACCAGCTGCGATTATAAGAGGATATTTAGTGAACTTGGTGATATAATATCATCACACCGCTTAAAGTTAAAGCTAGCGACGATAGCAGCACTTTAATTATGCCGAAGCTTTAATTATCTTGGCCTTCAAAAGCGCGCCTAATTAAGTGGTAAGATTACCTTATTCTTAGTAAAGTTATAGTGACGATTTAACGTTTAGTAGTATTATCTAAAGCACCTCCTCCCTCCTCCGCATCTATTATTTCAACGCCTAGCCAATTACGAGCGTCATCACCTTAGTCCCTTTGACCACCTCCGAACGATTGGGCGACCTCATATTAATACTAGTAATGATATTAGGCAGGAGGGCGATTAGGGAGAGACAATTTGGGCAGAATTTAGGGCGCCTGGATAAGGCCATATTAAACTCCACCATGCTAAGACTTTAATATACTAGATAGCAAATCAAACATAAATCAAATCAAATAAATTGGGCCTCTGATTATATAATAAATCAAATAAATCAAATCAGGTGCTAAAAAACCTCAAATCAAACAAACCGAAGGCCTTATATTTGTTTGATTTGTTTGTTGGCTACTCTGGTCCTAGCTTTCGTGAGGGAGGGAAAGTGGCCCACGAACGTATACTAACTCCCCTCCAGTGTATGGTAATTTCCTAGAGTATTCAAGATAGACCGTCATACTTAAATACTTCCAAATTAGTAAAATAGCTATCTCTAAGAGACAACCGTTAACTATGGCATACCTTATAAGGGTATAAACGAAGCCTGCGGCCCATAACCACAGCGCAGTGCTCTTCTTTCCAGTATACAACAGCACTGTTGGAGGTCCAGAAAATATACCAGTTCCAACCATTTTATTGATAATTAGGGCAGCGACATCCCACCAAGTGAGCTTTCTGTGGTATTCAATTTTGACCGCGCGGACAGCATCCAAAGGTGTCTGTTCTGGTCCTTCCGCTAAATTTGAAGGTAGTGGAGACGGCTGTCTTGACGGGAGCAGCGCTATGGAGCCTGCTGGCGAGGGAGGCTGACTCACGGTCGAAAGCCGATTTTCATCATTGCTTTGCTGGTGCTCAAGTTGTTGAGCCATGACTCATACCGAAGATGAGAGTGACAGTGAGTAAACGCGTAGAGATGTTTTACGATATATTTGTGGAAGGGCAGGATAACTGACTCAGTTTGCTCGCGGAGATCAGCTCAGCAGTATTAAGCAAATTCTTTCGAAGCTGGTCCCCACATCTTGTCGGGTCTAGATTCCTCATATGAAACCTACGTGGGATGCAAAGCCAAAAGATACAAGGCAGCCTTATCCACCGCTAAAACGTATCTTAGGCGGCTCTGGAGCGCGCTCTGCAGAACCGGGCGTGGGGTGTATTTTAATGGAGTGTAGAACAACTAACTACAAGTCATCATGGCGTGGTGAAAGACACTGGTGAGCTATTGCCCCCATTCCCATAGCCGCCAGCTTCCTTTTCCGGTACTTTATGTTAAAATAGAAAGACACCAATCCGGGAGCTGTCATAATTTTTATTAGCAAACAATATTATGCCACAAAGCCCAAGGCCAGGGTGTCGCCTCAACCTGCTGTAGCTTTGGCCTTGTGTGACGATGACTTTCTGACAAGGCTTTCCAACTGCGAACAACTTCCTTTGTTATAAAAACTTCACTTTCAGATCGCTCATGCATATATTCCTTGTGTAAAGAAAGTGAACGTGCCTGAAGTGGTAGATGGCCGAATAACCACAATCAAAACATGCCGACCAGGCCGCCTCTGTCATCCTTATACGGGCCTTAGCTGTTCATCTCTAGGCCACTATTCCGCGATGGCTCAGCCAACGGGCTCCTCGTCTTTTGAATTTTACACCGACAGCAGGTGTATGTCCGCGAATGCGAAAAAGACAATTGAACAAAAAGCGCATCAGAAGAACAGACCGAACAGTACCGACAGGCCCGAAGAAGGAGATGACATAATTATCTCAGAATCAGTTCTACGAAGGATTTTCAATGAAGACAACATCGTGAAAGTCCTGCGATGCTCTTGTAAAATTTGCATAGAGGTCACTGAGACAGTTCCTAAGAAGGATGATGAAGATATGGCGCGACAAATCGCCGCCGATAAGGAACGGTTAATCTTGCTTGCAACTTTGGCTTTCATTGGGGGTACATTCGCTATGCGGCTTCTCAGCAGGCATGCCATCCATAATGTCGACCATGCTTTGGATCCAGATCGCATGTCACATCCTCGAGAGTCTCTTTTTAGACGCTTTACCAATACTCCGGTTTTATCGCCATGCCGTCATTCTCCAAAACACACCAAATCTAATGCTATGGACTGCTTGGATGAAAGATTCCAAGAGTGCTTGCGGGCCAAAGCTTGGATTTTGAGAATCCCAACGTTTCAAGCAAATAGAAGGTCTCCCGCCAGCGTGCACGTCCCTGCGGCTTGCACCACATTTTTTTAAACAACGCATTACTCTAATTAATTAATAACAATTCAACCACTGCATCAAATAGGCTCAAATTTTAAAGTTA
>Ga0307507_10002741_pt1 | contig 36072 bp, 9 predicted proteins | sample 7_EM_MG_FD_207223 | JGI IMG/M metagenome (GOLD analysis project Ga0307507, IMG submission 207223) | Populus trichocarpa ectomycorrhiza microbial communities from riparian zone in the Pacific Northwest, United States - 7_EM | ecosystem: Host-associated > Plants > Roots > Unclassified | place...
TTCAAGTTATAGCCCATGGGGTCCCTACTCTACCTTTTCTAGGAGAGGGAGGCTCTAAGCTTCTAAAAGAAGAAATTGAGACCTTTAATCCTATAAGAATACAAGGACTACCTAGATGGATCTTATCTAGTATAAAAAGACACAATCCACAAACCAGATTTGGCTCTATAGTTTTTACTATAGAGAACAAAGAGAAAAGACAAGAAATCCTTAAGTAAAAAGAGATCTTAATTACAGGTACAGCTACTAAGGTAGTAAAATACCTCGAAGTCTCCCCTACTACGCAGTGCACCAGCTGTCAAAAATTTGGCCATATAGGAGATAGATGCTCTACTAGAGCCTGTAGATTCTGTGCGGCTGCATATTTATCTAAAGACCACTGCTGTCCTACCTGTATGACAATGGGCAAGCCCTGCAAGCATACAACCCCTCTTTGCATTAATTGTAAAGAAAACCATTTTACTAATAGTAAAGACTGCGAGACTCTTAAAGCAGCTAAACTAGTATATAAATAAACAAAACATAGGAGTTTAGAAGGAGGTAACTCCTACTAGGCTCTTAGTAAAAGATATTAGAGAGCAAAAGAACAGAAATAAATTGCAAAAGGACAAGGTTAGGCGTTAGGATTTCTTATAGTTTTCTCTACCGTTTTCTTATTACCTAATAGTTGTAGTAACTTAGTATTTTACTAAGGAGCTGGAAACCTCAAGGGGTTTATAAACTACTAGGATATAGCTACTAGTGTGGAAGGGTACGGTGTCTCTCAGATAGGAAAGTCACGGTACTATCTATCTATCAGTCAGTCAGTCAGTCAGTCAGTCAGTTAGTCAGTCTCTCTGTCGGTAATAAAGAAAGAAAAGAATGTATTCCGTGAACTGGTAGGGTCGTGATTATATGTAAGAGGGAGGGAAGCTAAAGGCTCTATAAATATAGGAAAATGCTAAGACAGTAGGCGACGTCTAATCTACACCACTATATACCTCCCCCACTAAGAACGTTGTCCCCTAACGTTCTATACCATAGAAGAATAGCCAAATAAAGGTATAGAAAAAGCAGAATAGATAAAGGAAAGCATATCCCTAAAAGAACGTAGATAATCTTATCCTTAGCCCTCCTATAGAACTGTTCTACGGCGTCCTTCTGTTATCCATAGCTAAGATCTGATCTTCCTACTAGTAACCAGAACAGTAAACCAGAAATAATAACGGCAGCAGTAACAGCAGTAACAGCAGTAATAGTAACGGTAGTAGAAACAGTAATAAAAGCAGACATTTAGCGCAGTAAAACAAAGTAGAACGGTCGGCGGTAGAATAGTTGGTAGAAGAACTCGGTAGCAGTTAGTAAGCAGTAGGACATCTAGCAGCAGAACTTTTGGTAGTAGAAATCTCAGTAGCGGCAGACGGTCGATGGCAGTCGGTTGGTAGCAGTCGGTCGAAACAGTAGTGGTAGAACAGTTGGAACGGTGGAACGGAACGGTCGGAGTAGTAGTTAGAATAGAATAGTTAGAATAGCATTAGGTCTAGAATAGGTCGGTTAGAATAGCTATCTAGCAGATCTCACAGCGGTATAGATCCGGCACAGCAAGATAGAACAGTAGAGATGGAACAGCTAGTTGAGACAGCAGGGACGAAATAGCTGGACAGAATAGTGGCAGTAGCAGCGGTAACGGTAGGGCAGTTAATCAAGATAGCAGAGGCTCTGGCTTAGTTTAATTGTTTAGTTAGTTGTTTAATATCAAAACTCTATATCTAGCTCTGCGTCTGGCTGTGCATCTAGCTGTGCATCAGTAGCTCTATATTATATACTCTATGTTCGTGTCTACATGCGTGCCTATATGCGTGTCTACGTGCCTGCCTTAACTGCCTGACGAAGACTATCTAACTAGTTAGCGATAACGTGCTGCAACTAATTGTTTGGTTGTTTAATTAAGGTAGAAAGTTAGCCCAGTTAAAAGCTCTAATTGTCCTAACTTAAATGCGAAGACGGCGTTTAACTAATTAAGATTTAATAAGGCCCTGGCTTAACTTAAGGTGTTTTTAGCTATATATATAACTAAGGTTCTATATCCGTAGATAATTAATTAAGACCTCTATATAGGCGTGCGATTGGTTAAGGCTCCGCATCTACCGTTTAATTAAGGCTTCGCATATATAGGCGTCCAGTTAAGCTGCCGTACTGTTATCCAATTAAGGCTTTGTACCTGTATGCTCCGTATCCATAGACTCTACGTATGACTCCGTGTAAGACTCCGTGTAGAGATCCGTATCTATGTTTATAGGAAAGACCGTTCTGGTTAACTAGTCCGTGGGCGTTAAGATAGGCGGTAATTAATTAATAAAGGAAGGTTAAAGGGAGAGGTTTCTATAGAGGCTGTCTATCTGCTATTATAGGACCTTTAACTACTAATTAAAGACGTCTAATGGCGATAGTGACTAATTTAATTTAACTGTAACAATATATGATTAACTAACGTTTAAATAGGGTATTAGGTCGGCCTAACTAAAAGCTCTAGTTAATCTAACTTAACTATAAAGACGGCGTCTAACTAATTAAGATTTGACTAAGGCTTTAGCTTAACTTAAGGCGTCTTCTATTATACGTATAACCTGGGCTCTGTATTATTATATACTTAATTAAAGCTTTTAAATCCATTGACGTTCTATTAAGGCTCTATATCCATAGGCTCTATACCTACGGACAGTTAATTAAGACTCTGGCTATACAGCTATTCGGTTAAAGCTCTGCATCTATAGTTAATTAAGGCTCTTAGTGTCTACCAAACATCTAATCTAGAGACCTATCCTAAGACTTCCTCCTTTATAAGCACTAACAGTAGCTTCCTCTAAACTATTACCATAGGCCTAGTGCCCTTATAAGATATCCTTAATAGCTGCTTTCTTTCCTTTTAGAACCGTCTTTGCTTTTAGCTTCTTTAGCATATCCTTAGGCTTTTACAACTGCTTCTTTACCCTAGCTATTAGCAGTATACTTACATATCCTTAATTTTCTTCTAGCTTAAGAGCCTTCTTAGGATTATCTTCTGCTTTTAGTCTCTTAATTACTGTCCTGCTAGCTCTACATTTTGCCTAAGTCGTTCTTAATATTATCCAGTGTTAGCTTCTTAGTTGTTATAACTTCCTCTATTACATATCCCTTACCCTTATATCTATAATGTAGTCCTTCGTTAAGATAACCTCTTAAGAAAAAGCGCTAGCTCCTATATATCCAAATCCTGTTCTCCTTATAATCCTTAACAAGATCCTTTACTAGTTTATCCCAATATAGCTTAGTCCTGTCTTTGGTTATATAAGGATAGTTTAGGCTTATTATAGTCAGCTGCATCCTATATGCGATCTCTTGTAGAGCATCTTTATTACTGCCTCTTTATATACTGCTTTGCCGTTTCCGCAGTACTTAATTACTGATATTGTATTATTGCTTTTATACAGATCCCTTCCTTACCGCAGTATCTGTTCTTATTGTGCAGCTAGCGCAGTACTGAACTCAGATAGCAGTGATAGTTATACTATAATTAGTTGTCGTTTAAATAAGGAATAAGGTTGGCCTGGTTAAAGGCTCTAATTTAATAACATTTAACTGACTTAATTTAGTGACGGTAATATACTAATATTAAGGCTCTGGCTTAATTTAACTCTCTAATTAACTATAGCTTCTATACAGTTATTTAATTAACTAAGGCTTCTGTATAGTTATTTAATTAAGGCTCTACGTCTAGCTCTATATTATACAATTAGCTCTGCATCTGTGCAATTAATTAAGGCTCTTTATACCATTCTTATTGTGCAGCTGGCGCATTTAAATTCTAGGGGCGGTGTAGAGTTCTGCTGGCTCTATTACTAAATAGACTAATTAGGATTTTCCGTCCCTAAAATAGAAAATCGCTATTGGTTTGTTAATAGGCGGTAAGCTAAACTGATATCTTTTATAGTAAGTCAATGTGTTTAATGACGCGTTGCGGTTAAGAAAGTAAATATAAAAGGAGCTTTAGGAAATATAGTAATTAAGCAAATAAAATAGAAATCTTTTATACGGTTATTACCTGCGTCCCCTCCCCTACTTTAGAACTTAACTGTCCCCTAGTTAAACATCCTATACCTACTACAGAGCTCTTCTTCCTGGCCTCAGCTGTTTTATCTATAGGCTGTAACCTAATCTGGACATAATCTCCTAGTCGTACATTCTTCTCCTGCGGCAGAGCCTACGGCCCGACGGTTGTCCTGGTTGTACAACTGTCTCTAGGGGTTGGGCAAGTATACGGACGTTACTAGCTAGGCGTTGCTACTAAGTCCGTGGGTTATACTTAACAGTAGTCTTCCTAGTTTGGACTTATCCCGTTACTAATCTTTAGTACTACTCTGTTATAGAAAGCAGTAAAATCCGTTTGTTCTATAGGGGCTTGTTTCTACGTCTGTCCTTAGCCTTCTCTTTTCCGATTTAGCTGTCTATTTAAGCCTATTCCTTAGTGCGTATAAAGCCAGTTCTTAATACCTTCTAGCCGTTCTTTATTGCCGAGCCATAGAAGCTTAGGTCTAGGTCGTTCGCGCGTTCTAGCTACTAGTCTTCCTTAATTAGATAGATATATAAATCCTTACTAAATAAGATCCTTTAAGCCTTAACATTTATACTGGGTGAAATGGTGACCTCCTTTGCATTTAAAATAGGTCTATTGGCCTAATCCTCGCGTGCCTCGCTGACCCCGTGCGTCCCGTTGCGGTCGTCCAAAGGTAGTAGAATCTCGCGGATATTGGGGACCTTGCGGATATCAAGAACCTTGCGGATACCGAGAATCCTATAGATATTAAGAGTCTTATAGAGATTAACAGCCTTGCGGAGATTAACAGCCTTATAGAATAAAGGGAGCTTAGGTGCTGTTCTACTAGTCTTTATATCCTAGTGCTAAGCTGTATCCTTATACCGGGCTTTGAACTATAGCCTAATTTAATAGCGTTGTGTGCTTTTTTGGGTCTAGAAGTCTTCCTTCCCTTTAGCGGTTGAGCTTATTCCTTTTCTGCCGTAGCTCTTATATAAGCTGGATATTTAGGACATCTTCCTCTAGAAGAACAGCTATTCGCTTAATGTTCTCTATAGCCACTATTCTTAACTCTACGGCCTCCTTCAGCCTTTTAAACATAAGGGTGCTAGGCTTGTCTGCTACGGCTCCTGTCTTTTCTATTGCGTACCTGCGGCATTTAATAGGGAGTCCTTGCATAAACCACCACCCCTTCTCTTGCTTAGTAAGGTTTTCTACGGCTACTACTTTAGCTAAGATAGTAGTAAAATCCTATATATAGTGACGCAAGTTACCTAGTTGTTCCGTAGACATTTAAATAAAAGCTTTTACAAAGTCTCTTGTCTCTATGTGTTAGTGGTAGTCCTTAGTTTAATATTTGGTTCTAAGCTTCCTTATAAGCTCCGTCTAGTTACTAATTATAAACTTAGGCAGGCTTTGGATCTATATCCCTATCTAGTAATCGCAGTATTTTGGAAGGCCCTAGTGCTTCTTACTCGTTACATAATATTAGGTGCATAGCCGTTCGTACTATTTGATAAACTGCAACACGTTTTGCCCTGCGAAGTAGGGAGTCCTAATAGTTTCTAGGGCTGGTATAGGCTGAACTATAACGTAGATCTTATCTTGAGCCGTTAACTGCTAGTTATAAGGTATATCTAGAGCTTTATTCTTAGGAGCCTATAGGTGATCCTTGCGGTTCTTATCCTTTGTCTGCTAAGGGTTATCAATCCTAGGTGTTATAGGTGGACGCTACGGCAGGTCTGCTTGCATGGCTGTGGTCTTAACAGAGGATATCCTAGATAACTGTCCTGGTGGGACCTTAATAGGTGCATGCTTCGGCTGGTTTACTTATACAGTTATGTCCCTAGCGAAAGGCACCTGCTTCTTAACGCCTGAGGGGGGGTCTTCCTGGGAGAGTATGGAATCTTCCTCTTCTACCACTACTGGGTCTCAATATGTCCATCTATTTTAGCCTACTGTCATTCTATACGGTAGGTCCTTATAGAGTGCCTCTAGGGCCGCTGCTGATATAATCTAGATAACTTAAAAGAGGACAAAGCTAAGCTAGAATAGGAAGCTTTTAAAGGCAGATCTAATCTCGTGTGCTTATAGCCTTGCTCGATATTGTCTCTGTTCTTAAAGGGCAGCGCTAGCTTCCTTTGCCGCTAGATATCTTAGATCTTATTTCTATCTAACTAATTAGCCCTTAGCTTATTGTCTCTACATCTTTAATAACATTCTGGCCATGCTCGTGCGCGCGTAGGTGGTAAGATTTTAACTACTAGTAGTTGTCTAATTGGCCAACTGGTTCGCTTGACGCCAAATTTCTAAGTATAGGCACCAAACCCAACTCCTAAGACCTTTTGACTTACACTATTTTGCTTCCTATTGCCACTCTTTGGCCTGTGCGTTGAGTCTGGCCGTCCTGTCTTTTTCCGCAGTCTTTTTGTTTAGGGTCTACCTAGTCCCCCTTACTGTCCAATACTGCCTGGTTCTCTAGTTCCCTAGTTCTGCTGTCTTGTCTATCTAGCTAGCCGTTCTTTTAGCTGGCCGTTCTTCTATAGCTAGCGGTTCTTTGGTAGTTGTAGTATATTCCTACATGTCTCCTGTGTATATAGTTGTGTATAGAATACCAGACTTCTAATTTAAAGAGCTTGCCGTTGTCCCCACATGGAATGCCAAATAATATATAGAAGGGTATGGTGTCTCTTAGATAGGAAAGTCACGGTACTATCTATCTATTAGTTAGTTAGTTAGTTAGTTAGTTAGTCAGTCTCTCTGTTAGTAATAAAGAAAGAAAAGAATATATTCCGTAAACTAGTAGGGTCGTGATTATATATAAAAGGGAGGGAAGCTAAAGGCTCTATAAATATAGGAAAATGCTAAGACAGTAGGCGACGTCCAATCTACACCACCACACTAGTACATGTTAAGCTGCCTAGAAAGGATTTATGTATATAGAACTATAGCGCTATAGCCTAGAGGCTGCATGCGCAGTATTATACGTAGTATAATACAATAGATATAAATAATAATAAAAAAATAGGCTTTTTTTAGTATTCTATAGTTTTCTATAGCTGTTAGCCTGTATATAATTAGGTTTATATTATTAATAAAGCCTATCCCCTGGGTCGCCCCTTTCTTAAAGGAATTAAGTAGGTTACTTATAAAGAAAAGGAAGAGTATAGGCAAGAGGGATAATCCTTATAGTATTCCTGTTATAACTATAATAGGGGGGCTCTAGTATCTACTAAAGACTAGTAATATTTCTTTCTAACCTATAAACCCTTAAATAAATTATATAATCTATTCTAGGAAGCCCTTTACCCTAAGAATATATAGGAGGCGCTTATGGGGTATATTATTATAGGCACCACTAATATCTAGGCTAAGCATTAATACTATAAAGTTCCTTTACATTGCCTATGCAGACTTAATAGTGGTAGTAAGTAACGTAAGTGCTAATAGTATTAAGCGGTTCTTTCTTGCCCCTATTTAACTTTATAGTAGTAGGGCGTGTTCCTTAGCCGTGTCTACTATATAGTCCGCTATTACCCTTTCTAAGACCTTACTAAGGGTGTTTTCTAAGGCAATAGGGCGGTAGCTTCCTGGGATTAAGTAATCTGCTTTGCCTTCTTTTTATAAAACAACCGTTGTTATAAATCTTTTAAGTCGTGGGTAGTAGCTTATAGTAAAGCATGCTCTAGCTATATCTGCAAGCCAAGGTACTATTGTGGTGGTGTAGATTGGACGTCGCCTACTGTCTTAGCATTTTCCTATATTTATTGAGCTTTGGCTTTCCTCCTTTCCTCCTTATCTTACATACAATCACGACCCTACCAGTTCACGGAATACATTCTTTTCTTTCTTTATTACTAACAGAGAGACAGATAGACAGACTAACTGACTAACTAATAGATAGATAGTACCGTAACTTTCCTATCTAAGAGACACCGTACCCTTCCATATATTATTTGGCATTCCACGTGGGGACGACGGCAAGCTCTTTAGATTAGAAGTCTAGTACTACATACATAGAAGACACGTAGGAATATACTATAACTGCCAAAGAACCGCTAGCTGTAGAAGAATAACTAACTGTAGAAGAACCAATAGATAAGACGGCAGAACTAGAGAACTAGAGAACCAGGTAGTATTAGACAGTAAGGGGAACCAAGCAGACCCTAAATAGAAAGACAGCGGAAAAGACGGACAGCTAGACTTAACGCATAGGCCAAAGAGTGGCAATAGGAAGCAAAATGGTATAGGTTAAAAGGTCTCGGGAGTTGGGTTTAGTGCCTATACTTAAAAATTTGGCGTTAAGCGAACCAGTTGGCCAATTAGATAACTACTAGCAGTCGAAATCTTACTACCTGCGCGCGCACAAGCATGGCCAGAACGTTATTAAAGATATAGAAATAACAAGCTAAGGGCCAATTAGTTAGATAGAAACGAGATCTAAGATATCTGGCGGTAAAGAAAGCTAGCGCTACCCTTTAAGAACAGAGACAATACTAAGCAAGGCCATAAGCATACGAGATTAGATCTGCCTTTAAAAGCTTTCTATTCTGGCTTAGCTTTATCCTCTTTTAAGTTATCTGGATTATATTAGCAGCGGCCTTAGAGGCACTCCGTAAGGACCTACCGTATAGAACGACAGCAGGCTAAAATAGATGGACGTATCAAGACCCAGTAGTAGTAGAAGATGAAGATTCCGTGCTCTCCTAGGAAGACCTCCCCTTAGGCATTAAGAAGCAGGCGCCTTCTGTTAGGGATATAGCTATATAAGTAGACCAGCCGAAGCATACACCTATTAATGTCCCACTAGGACAGTTATCTGGGACATCCTCTGTTAAGACTATGGCTATATAAATAGACCTACCGTAGTGTTTACCTGTGACACCTAGGACTAATAACCCTCAGCAGACAAAGGATAAAAGCCATAGGGATTACCTACAAGCTCCTAAGGATGCATTACCTTATAACCAGCAGTTAACGGCTTAAGACAAGATCTGCGTTATAGTTCAGCCTATACCAGCCCTAGGAACTATTAGAACTCCCTACTTCGCAGGGCAGAACGTGTTATAGTTTATTAAACAGTACAAACGGCTATACACCCAATATTATATAACGAGTAAGGAGAAGCACCAGGGCCTTCCAGAGTACTGTAATTACTAGATAGGGGTATGGATCCGAAGCTTACCTAAATTTATAGCTAGCAATTAGATGGAGCTTATAAGAAAGCTTAGGGCAGAATACTAAGCAAACAACTACTACCAACGCATAGAGATAAGAGACTTTATAGAAGCTTTTATTTAAAAATCTACGGAATAGCTAAGCAAGCTGCGTCACTACATATATAACTTTACTACTATCTTAGCAAGAGCGGTAGCTGTAGGAAACCTTACTAAGCAAGAAAAGGGGTAGTGGTTTATATAAGGACTCCCTATTAAATACCACAGGTATATAATAGAAAAGACAGGAGCTATAGCAGACGAGCCCAGTACCCTTATATTTAAAAGGCTGAAGGAGGCCATAGAGTTAAGAATAATAGCTACAGAGAACGTTAAGTAAATGGCTGTTCTTTTGGAAGAAGATGTCCTGAATATCCAGCTTATACAAGAGCTATGGCAGCAAGGGAATAAGCTTAACCGCCAAAGGGAAGAAAGACTTCTGGACCCAAGGAAGCACGCGACGCTATTAAATCAGGCTATAGTTCAAAGCCTAGCATAAGGATACAGCTTAGCACCAGGATACAAAGACTGGCAGAACAGCACCCGAGCTCCCTTTATTCCGCAAGACTGCCAATATCCGCAAGATCCCCAATATCCGCAAGATTCTACCGCCTTTGGACAACCACAGCGGGACATACGGAGTCAGCAAGGCACGCAAAGACAAGGCCGGCAGACCTATTCTAGATGCGGAGGAAGTCACCATTTTACTAAGTACGAATGTCAAGGCTTAAAGGATCTTATTTAGTAAGGATTTGTATATTTGTCTAATTAAGGAAGACTAGTAGCTAGAATATGTAAATGACCTAGACCTAAGCTTCCGTGGCTCGGCAATAAAGAACGGCTAAAAGGTATTAAGAACTGGCTTCGTACGCACCAAGGAATAGGCTTAAATGGACAGCTAAATTAGAAAAGGGAAGGCCAAGGACAGACGCAGAAACAAGCCCCTGTAGGACAAGCGGATTTTACTAATTTCCATAACGGAGTAGTGCTAAAGAACAGTGACAAAATACGCACAAACTAGGAGGACTACTATTAAGTACGGCCTACAGATTTAGTAACGCCCAACCGGTAACATCCGCAGACTCGCCTAACCCCTAGAGACAGCCGTACAACCAGGACAACCGTCGAGCCGCAAGCTCTGCCGCAGGAGAAGAATGTACGACTAGAAGAATACATCCAGATTATGTTACGGCCTGCGGATAAGACGGTAGAGGCTAGAAAGAAGAATAAATCTTTTAATCCTTGGAGACGGTTTTAGAGACGGACGCTTGACTAGGTCAGCCATTAACAGCAGGCTCTGCAGCAGGCTCCGCAGTAGGTATAGGATGTTCGACTAGGGGACAGTTAAGTTCTAAGGTGGGGGAGGGGACGCAGGTAACGACTATATAAAAGATTTCTATTTTATCTGCTTAATTACTGTATTTCCTAAAGCTCCTTTTATATTTACTTTTTTGACCGCAATATGTTATTAAATACGTTAACCTACTACAAAAGATGTTAGTTTAGCTTACCGCCTATTAATAAACCAATAGCGATTTTCCATCCCAGGGACAGAAAATCCTAATTAGTCCATTTAGCAATAGAGCCGGCAGAACTCTACACCGCCCCTAGAATTTAAATGCGCCAGCTACACAATAAAAACGGCATAAAGAGCCTTAGTTAATTACACGGATGCAAAGCCAATTATACAATATAGAGCCAGATATAGAGCCTTAATTAAACAACTACACAGAAGCCTTAGTCAATTAAATAACTGCACAAAAGCTATAGTTAATCGGAGAGTCAAATCAAGCCAGAGTCTTAATATCAGCACATCACCGTTACTGAATTAAGTCAGTTAAATGTTGTTAAATTAAAGCCTTTAACTGGGCCAACCTTATTCCTTATTTAAACGATAACTAATTGCAGTATAACTATCACTGCCATCCGAATTCAGTACTGCGCTAGCTGCACAATAAGAACGGATACTGCGGCAAGGAAGGGATCTATATAAAAGCAATAATATAATATTAGTAATCAAATACCACGGAAACGGCAAAGCAGTATATAAAAAGGCAGTAATAAAGATACTCTATAAGAGATCGCATATAGGACGCAGCTAACTATAATAAGCCTAAACCATCCTTATATAACCAAAGATAGGACTAAGCTATATTGGGATAAACTAGTAAAGGATCTTATTAAGGATTATAAGGAGAACAGGATTTAGATATATAGGAGCCAGCGCTTTTCCTTAAGAGGTTATCTTAATAAAGGACTATATTATGGACATAAGGGCAAGGGACATGTAATAGAGGTAGTTATAATAACCAAGAAACTAACACTAGATAATATTAAGGACGACTTAGGCGAAATATAGAGCTAGTAGGACAGCAATTAAGAGACTAAAAGTAGAAGATAATCCTAAGAAGGCTCTTAAGCTAGAAGAAGATTAAGGATATGTAAGCGTACTGCCAACAGCCGGGGTAAAGAAGTAGTTGTAAAAGCCTAAGGATGCGCCAAAGAAGCCAAGAGCAAAGACAGTTCTGAAAGAAAAGAAAGCAGCTATTAAGGACGTCTTATAGGGGCACTAGGCCTGTGGTAATGGTTTAGAGGAAGCTACCATTAGTACTCGCGAAGGAGGAAGTCTTAGAATAGGTCTCTAGATTGGATATCTGGTAGACACTAAGAGCCTCAATTAACTACAGATGCAGAGCTTTGACCGAATGGCTACATAGCCAGAGTCTTAATCGACTGTCCGCAGATACAGAGCTTACGGATATAGAGCCTTAATAGAACGTCAACGGATTTAAAAGCTTTGATTAAGTATACAACGATGCAGAGCCTAGGTTATACGTACAACAGAAAACGCCTTAAGTTAAGCTAGAGCCTTAGTTAAATCTTAATCAATTAGACGCCGCCTCTATAGTTAAGTTAGATTAGCTAGAGCTTTTAGTTAGGCCGACCTAATACCCTATTTAAACATTAGTTAATTGTACATTATTATAGTTAAATCAAATCAGTCACCGTTGCCATCAGACGTCTTCAATCAGCAGTCAAAGGTCCTATAATGGCAGATAGACAGCCTCTATAGGAACCTCTCCCTTTGACCCTCCTTTATTAATCAATTGCCGCCCGTCTTAACGCCCATGGACTGGTTAACCAGAACGGTCTTTCCTATAGACGCAGATACGGATCTCTACATGGAGTCTTATACGGAGTCGTACGCAGAGTCTATGGATACAGAACCTCGGTCGTATATACCGCCGAAAACACCTTAAGTCAAGCCAGGGCCTTATTAAATCTTAATTAGTTGAACGCCGTCTTCGCATTTAAGTTAGGATAATCAGAGCTTTTAACCAGGCTAACTTTCTACCTTAATTAAACAACCAAACGATCAGTTGCAGCACGTCGTCGCCAACCAGTTAGACAGTCTTCGTCAGGCAGTTAAGGCAGGCACGCAGGCACGCATACGGGTACGCACGTAGACACAAACGCAGAGTATGCAATGCAGAGCTACTAATGCACAGCTGGATGCACAGCCAGACGCAGAGCTAGATGCAGAGTTTTGATATCAAATAACTAACTAAACAATTAAACCAAGCCAGAGCCTCTACTATCTTAATTAACTGCCCTGCCGTTACCGCTGCTACTGCCACTATTCCGTCCAGCTATTTCGTCCCTGCTGTCTTAACTAACTGTTCCGTCTCTACTGTTCTATCTAACTATGCCGGATCTGTACCGCTGCGAGATTTGCTAGATAACTGTTCCGACCAACCTATTCTAGGCCTAATACTATTTTAACTGTTCTGCTATTGCTCTCCTGACCGCCATACCATACCGTTTTAATCGCCCCACCGCCGTCTAACTAGCCGCCACTAACCGACCGCTACTAACCAAATGCCGTTAACCGTTCTGTCACTGCTACTACTGCTACTACTACTATTCCGAATTATAACTGCTGTTTCTACCAACCGTTCCGTTCCACTGTTCCGATTGTTCTGCTACTACTATTTTAACCAACTGCTACCAACCAACTGTCATTAACTAACTGCCGCTACCGAGATTTCTGCTATTAAAAGTTCTGCTGTTAGATGTCCTGCTGCTTACTAACTATTACCAAGTTCTTCTACTGAGTGTTCTACCGCTAACTGTTCTGTTTTATTTTACTGCGCTAAATGTCTACTTTTACTACTGCTTCTACCACCGTTACTGTTACTGCTATTACCGCCGCCGTTATTATTTCTGGTTTACTGTTCTAGTTACTAGTAGGAAGATCAGATCTTAGCTATGGATAACAGAAGGATATCATGGAATAGTTTTGCAAGGCTATAAAGACGGCTGCAGAATTACGCTTTTAACTAGTACCGCTAGTAGGTGTAGTACACAGGCAATTAGGGCGGCTAGTGCGTGCATTTATGCTTTCAACCAGTGACGCTGGTGGGTATAGTGCATAGGCAACTAGTACGGCTAATGGGTGTATTTATTTCAGTACGAGTCTAATAGGTATCTTACTAGGAGAAAGGTTTCCTGCGTTCTATTTTGTGCTTTCCTTTTTCTATTCTGCTTTTACTATACTTTTATTTGGCTATTCTTCTATAGGATAGAACGTTAGGGGACAACGTTCTTGGTGGGGGAGGTATGTGGTGGTGTAGATTAGACATCGCCTACTGTCTTGGCATTTTCCTGTATTTATTAAGCTTCGGCTTTCCTCCTTTCCTCCTTATCTCACATACAATCACAACCCTACCAGTTCACGGAATACATTCTTTTCTTTCTTTATTACCAACAGAGAGACAGACAGACTGACTGACTGACTAACTGATAGATAGATAGTACCGTGACTTTCCTATCTGAGAGACACCGTACCCTTCCACACTATAAGTGGTCTACAGGTCTTTAAGGCCTTATTTAGTATCCTATCTGGTTTTAGTGCTTTATTATTTAAAAGGCGGCTAATGGTTTAACCATTTCCTCTATTATCATGTCGCTGTTAACCTATAGGCGAGTTACTAGTGTTTTACCCATGATGTTACTAAGGTCTGCTGGAGCCAATTGGGGGAAGAACCTTTCTGTAAGGATCTTTGCCTTCTTATTATTGTTATTAGTGGCCTATAACTCCCCTGCTCTTTATAGGGGTGATAAGTATAGGTCTTCTACTAGGCGCCCTACCTTTTTCTTTACCCATTTTGCCATAGCCTAGAGGCCCTTGTTATGGCGGTTATAGTTATAATAATTATCCCGTACTTTATTTGGATTAATATAAATAGTAGCCAGATACTATATTATTTTATTAATAGATATAAACCAAATAGGTAACTTATCCTTAAACTTGGCCTAGAGGTATTACTAGACGTCCCTAATAGTTCGACTAAAGAGGTAGAGTATTTTAGCTTCTTTAGAGGGGAAATGGTTATAGTTAATATAAAGCTTTCCTTATACCTGGATTCTCTAGTTCTTAAAGGTTAGGTCTATGCTGTTTAATAATAATAGGGGGTTAGGGAGCTTAACGGACTTTTATTACTTTGTTATTATATCCATACTCTTTAATATATTGTATTTAGTTAAGCAAATAGGTTAACTAAGGCTTTATAAAGGAGAGGCCAGGCTGTTTTATAAGGCAGTAAGGCTTTCTAAAATCTCCTTTAGAGTCTCTTATATACTTTAGGCTTAAAGATAATTAACCTTCTAATTAGCTGTAGGGGTATAAATCTGCTTGTATATACCTGTAATGTTATTATTGTCTTTAATTTCTAATCTTAACTAGATCTTGTATTCCTTTTAGGTAAAAATAGGTCTTTTAGATAAGCTCGCTTTAGGTACTATTATTAGCTTCCTAATGTTACGGCTCTGGCAGAACTTTGCAGAACTTGCGGTCACGTAACTAGAGGACCACATAAAAGAACCCTACTTTAACCAGCGCTGCTCTTCTTCTCCTTTCCTTTCTCTAGCTTTAAATCCTTGTTTATAGACAATCCAATTATATAGGCTTACGTGACCCTCTTGCCGTGCTCGTGCCTTAATTAACTAAGTCGCTAACATTATCTAAAGCTCGTCACTACTCTTCTTTCCTAAGAAGGAACTCAAATATATCTATAAGGCCACGAACAGGACAAAGACATAGAATAGGACCCTAAGGACATCACCAAGACTATAAGGACAGGATAGACCCCTAAGAACTAAAAGAATATAAATAGAACGCGAAACCTAAGAATAGAACACGCATAGACCAGAACCCCTAGGAAATAAACAAATACCAAAAATTACCTAATATCCCTACTACTATGCCAAGAAATACAGCAGCTGGCAAAGCCGCTGTAGGACCTGCAAATACCTCTAATGGTAAAACAGTCGCCGTTTTAACCCCCTAGGAAGAGCTTATAGCAGCTAATACCGAAATTAAATAGCTTTAAGAGCTGCTTAAAACTAGAGACACCCCTATATTTAGTAAGGAGTTATTAAACACCTAGAGACTTACTATGGTCCTTAAGGCCCTAGCCCAATATATAGCATTAGTATTATCGCGGTCCGCAAAGGTTATAAACCCCCTATTACTTACAGACGGAATCAACCCTATATTTAATAATTAGAAGCTTTAACTGCAAGATAAGCTTAAAGTTAATATAGACCACTTCCCTACTACCCAAGCTAAAATGGCCTATGTCTTTGGCCGTACTAGTAGGGATGCATAGATGTATCTACGTCCGCGATATACCTAGGACTTGGCAGACCCCTTCCTCTCTAGAGAAGAGATAATTAACTACCTGTCTTTTATTTATAAGGACCCCTTTAAGATATAAAACGCCCGCCTTAACTATAAAGCCCTTAATATAAAAACGACAGAGACCTTCTTAGTCTTCTAGACCCGCCTTCTATACCTAGCCAAATAGGCCTAAATCCCCCAGGAAGATTTAATGCTAGACCTCTTTAACAAGCTTACCCTAGACCTATAGCGCGCCATACTACCAGTTTATACCACTATATAGACGCTAAAGAAACTTACGGACTAGTGCCTAGCTATTAACCAGGGCTTCCGCCAAATTAAGGCACGTGCTAAGCAGTATAAGACTAAAAGCTCTGCCAACCAGAATACAAGTACTATAAAAACAGGCTACAGCGCCCCAGTAAGATCTATAACCCCTATAGCACCAACTATACCGCCTGCCGTTAACCTAGCAGCTAGCCGTGTAGCTAGCCCCGCTGCGGGTCCGGCGAATACTTAACCTATATATAGCAACCCCTATAGACAGGCCCTTAGCAATTAAGGAGCCTGCTTCTTATACGGCTAGAAAAACTACTTTATAAAAGACTACCTAACAGCAGCAAAGACAAATAAGGTCCTATTAATTTAGGAGGATAGTATAGAGTTAGGAAAAGAGGAACCCTAGAGCAAGACTCCTCTCTAGTGTTAAAAGGAATTAATATATCACATATTAATCTAGGTTGGCTAGTTAGTAAAAAAAGCTGCACTATCCCTTATACTTTATTCTGTAATAGATATTAAGTTTTAACCTCTACTTTGGCTAACTCTAAAGTAAATACCTTTGCCTTAATAGACACATAGTATACTATAAAGCTAGCTGACTTTTTAAATATACCCCTTAAGGAACTGCCTAAACCAATTCCTATTTATAAGTATAATAAACAGATAGAACTACCCATTATAACTATCTTGCGGATTTACCTCCGTGTAGACAAATAAAGGTAATATAATATCCCCTTTCTTATTACAGACCTAGGAAGCTATAATATAATCTTAGGAAGAAAATAGCTAGCCTATCTAGGCTTATAGCTCAATATATAGAGTAGACAGCTTATCTAGCCTAAAACACTACCCCTAACACCTTTTTTTATAAAGGAAATTAGCATTATAATAAAAAATCTTATACGGCTATAGATAGACACCATTTACCAGGCCAATACTATATATAGGGACCAGGCCTTTAAGAAAGATATATAGCTTAATCCGCAACAGGTCCATATACTATGCCGCCCCTAGACTACCAATATTACACCCCCAGTACTAAAAACCTAGGAAGTTAGTAATAATCTAGCTAGCTTAGGCCCTATACAGCTATAAAGAACAGTAATGAATATTAAACGCTATACTAAATGTATAGACTAAAAGGATAACTTATAGAAGATGGAATAGAAGCTAAGAAGGGTTGTAAACCCTCTACTGTAAAATATAGTCTATAGAACATCTATAAAGAAACCTATAAACCTCTCACTAGTTAATATCTGCTATATTAGTACCATAGAGTTCTATTAGAACTTAAAACGGCCTAACACTGTTACTGTCACGGAGTGAGTACAAGTGGTAATAATATATAGCGAAGTAGATATTATTAAGCTATGTACATAAACTGTGTAATAAGGTCAAGACGTTACATAAGGAGAGAAGGTAAAGAAACGGGAAGAAAGGGTATATATTATTAGTTTAGTTGCTTAATCAATACGTGCATAGAGCAGAATAGGATTTAAGTAGCGGTCCTGGCAAAACTTAGCAGGATTTAATGGACTTGGCAGAATATAGTAGAATGCGGCAGATTGCCGTCAGATTGCCGTAGATTGCCAGCAGATTATCGTCTCGCGGTTGGTTTCTTCTTGTTACGTTAGTAGAAATAGGTAGAAACAAGTGGGAATAGGTAGACGTATATAAGGTGTTACAGAGGTGTTCTGTAACAGTACCCCCCCTTTAAACTTAAGCTTCTGCAAGATAGGGCTATAGTAGTTCTAGGTGGAGTTTATAAAAGTCTTCTGTGGCTTATATAAGTCCTATAGAGTTAACGGGTTCCTATAAGGGCTTAGTAAAGCCTCTCTATTTCATAAGGTATATATATTTACGTTTCCATTTATTATACTTAATGTTATCAACTCTTTTAATAAGGTACTCATCCTTACTATCTACTTTGACTGGTAGGGGAGGGTCTTAAATCTGTCTAGGTAGGGCGTCTAATATAGGGGCGGTAGGGCGGAGGACTAATATATAGAATATAGGGTGGATTTTAACCGTATTAGGGAGCTTTAGTCGGTAGGCATAAAAAAAATAACTTTTTTAACCTTATAAGGGCCGGCGTTCTTCTAATTAAGTTTCTTAGTAGGTTGTTTCATATTTAGATTTCTTATATCTAGCCAGACAAAGTTACCAATTTAGTAAGCTAGTGCTAGGGTTTAGTTCTTATTTTCTGTGGCTTTATAGACAGACTGGGCCTATATTATTTTATTAGTAAGGAACTCTTATAGTTCTTCCATCTTCTTTATAAATTTGTTTACTTCTACAACTTATAAGGCCTAATAAGCTAGGCAAGGAACGTTACTAAAGGGTTTAAAACCCATTTGTGGGTGCTGGCTATAATTAGCCAGGAAAGGGGAGACCTTTATGGTTTCTAAGACGGAGTTATTTATAATAAACTCGGCAAATGCAAGCCAGTCTATCTAGTTATCCTATAAATACAACATGTATATCCAAATATACTATTCCATTATAGCATTTGCACATTCTATTTAACCATCCGTCTCCAAATAGTAAGCTATAGATAATAGTGCTTTAATATAGAGTTAGGTAGTTAGCTCTTTCTAAAACACCAAGATAAACTAGTAGCCTTTATTAGAGACAATCGTTTTAGGGAGCCTATAGAGTTTCTATATATAATTTTGGAACAGTTAGGCAATAGCAGGTATTAATATATTAGGGCTGGCAATTAAGTGTCTTATCTTAGATAGTCGGTCTATAACTACTATAATATTTATATAGCCTTTGCTTACAGGGAGGTTAACAATAAAGTTAATTAAGATATCCTTTTATCTTTAGTCCAGAACAGGCAGTGGCTTTAAAAAGCCGTTGTACGTCTTATGCGAAGCTTTAGCTTATTAGCAGGTATAGCAGCTAGAGACGTATCTTTGTATTATATTATACATATTTAGCCAATAGTATTCTTATTAGAGCAGTTCCAGGGTTTTTCCTTAGCCTAGGTAACCGGCTACTAGTAGATCGTATAACTATTTTATAGTTATAAAGTACTATAGATTCTTATAGTCGCTAAGGACCTTAATTAGAAATCCAGCGCCTTCTAGTTTGGGTTGCCATTATTCAAAACATCTAATAATAGCCAACAATTCCTTATTATAGATCTCGTAGTTACATTTAGCTAGACTTAGTTATTTTAAGAAGTATGCTATATGGTGCAGTATTCCTTCCTTATTATACTAAAATAAAATGCCTCCAGTAATATAGTTAGATAAGTTAGCCTCTATAACACTTTTTTAGTTTAGGTTAAAGTATTAGAGTACGGGTGCGGTAGTAAATATAACTTTTAGGTAGGCAAAGGCCTTCTTATATTCTTTATTAAAAATAAAGGCTTTATCCTTTTGGGTTAGAGCTATAAGGGGTAAAACTAGGGCGGAGAAGTTATTAATAAACCGTTAGTAGAAGTTAGCAAATCCTATAAAGGCTCTTATGTCCTTAACGTTCTTAGGTTTTTACCAGTTTACAATTACTTTAATCTTCTTTAGGTCCATTTATATACCATCTGTAGAAATAACAAGTCTAAGGTACAGAATTTCCATTTTATGGAACTCGCATTTATCTATATCTAATTATAGGCTAGCTCTACATAGGGCTTTTAGGACAAGGTTAATGTATTTCTTATATTTAGCTAGGTTATTACTGTATACTAGGATGTCGTTAATATAAGCAGTATAGAAAACATCTAGGTAAGGTTATAGGGTATTATTTATAAAGTATTAGAACAAACTTGGGGCATTTACAAAGCTAAATAGCGTTACTAAGTATTTAAATAGTCCGTATCTAGTATAGAATGCAATAAGCTATTTATCTCCCTTTGCAATACAAAGGCGGTTAAATGCGTAGATAAGGTCGAGTTTCATATAGTAGCGAGCCTTACTTAATTAGTTTAGTGTCTCTTAAATTAATGGGAGTAGGTACTAATTCTTAATAGTAATAGCGTTAAGAGTTTAATAGTCTATATAGAAGCGCAGACCGCCACTAGGTTTCTTAATAAAGATTATAGGTGCAGCTATAGGCAAAGAGCTTACTCTAATAAATCCTTTACTTAGGTACTTATTTAAGTACTTTTACAGTACTTTAAGTTTATTCTAGGACATTCCGTATAGGGGTCTAAATCCTAGCTGTTTTCCTTCTTTAAGTATGATCTTATAGTTATATAGTCGGTATTCTACTAACTTATTAGCTTCCTTTTATAAGAATACCTTTAGGTACTTATAGTAGTATACTAGTACTTTTATAGCAGGGTTAGTATACTTTTTTGGTATTAGGGCCTTTTTAATATCGGCCATTATAACGGCGAAGATTATATATTTAGGTTTCTTGGCAAGTTATACTAATAGGGTAGCTCTAATTATGTAAATATCTAAGGTATTAAGCGAGCTTAGGTTATCCTTAGTTTTTTATATGGTTTTAGGCTTAGTGTTAGGTATAGAGTTGGTATTAAGTGCGGACTTGGTGTTAGATTTAGGTTTAGGTTCTTTAAGTATCCTTTTTATAGTAAAATACCAGTTCTTCTAGTACCTTTATATGTTAAGCTTAAGCTTTTACTTAGTTTAGGGTGCAGCAGTTAGAGTTAGTTTATATAGTTTAATATAATTTCTAGGTTCTTAGTAGACGTTAGTGGAATTCTTATATTAGTGGAATTTAGTAGAATTCTCAGGTTAGTGGAATTGGGTGGACTTTTTAGGTATAGGGTAGACGTTAATAGAAATTTTAAACTGGTGGGTCTTAGTGGATTTTTTAGATTTTAGTTTAGGGTCTAAGCAGTAAGTTATAAGGCACTTCTACTTACAACAGGGGGCGGTAAATAAAAGCTTAAGGTTGTCCTAATTAATAGTCACCTTATATAGCTTTATCTAGGGTTATCTAAGGATTACTAGGTAACCTAGGATAGTTATAAAAAGCTTAATTAACTCTTTATAGTTTAGGTATTAGAGTCTTAGGGCCGCTATATAAGTAATACGGCCCAAGATAGTGTGTTTGCCATTAAATCTAAATACGTTAATATGCCGGTTAAGGGGTATCAGGGTAAACCTATTGTCTTATATAAAGATCTTATTAATAAATCCTATGCTGCTAGCTCTTATATTAATTAGAACTTAAGCATTAGCCTATTAACCTTTTTATTAAAGACGGCAGTTAACAGTTATACTATAATCCTAAGAGTTAGGTTTTGCAACATCTAATGCATTTAACGAGATCCTATAATATAGCTGTCCTAAAGAGCAACTTAACTCTAGGATATACCTTTTAATAGCGAGTAGGAAGGGGTTCCTATAGAACGTTGGTTATAACTTCATCCTTATAAGTAATGCTTACTAGATATAGGGTTGGAACCAGATAAAGATTAGGGCCGGTGGCTAAAAGATTAGTGCGGTAAATAGCTGCTAGCGTTAACTATTTGTAGATCTTTTCGGAAGGGGGCGGAGCAGTAGTTAAAAAAGTAGGAGCTACTTCTATATTTAAAGCAGAGGCCTAGCTTAGTACATCATTCTCATTTAAAGGACCCTAGTGGGGCGTATCCTAGGGTCCCAGTATTAATATCCATAGCGTTAGGGTGCTTAGGCTAGGATAATAACTTAGTAGACGTTCATGGGGTTATTATATTATATTAAGGAGCGGACTTTAGTGTCAGGCGTAGTATATTATTATACCATTTATTAATAATATTTGTGTAGGCGTTAAGGGCTCCTAGTAGGTCTACACTAATTAAGAAGGTTTTTAGTTTAGGGCTTAGAGATTTAATAAGGCTGTTAATTACTGCGGAGTTATTCTAGCCTGTTTCCTTTACGTAGTAATTAAATTCGGAGAAGTATACTAGGAAACTTTTCTTTTCTTAAGTTATATAGTTTATCTTCCTTTAAGCGGTAGCTTAGTGGTTTAGGTTGCCGTATATAGCTTTAAGAAGTACAACTAGGCTTTATACTAAGTTCGGCTAGAAAGGTTTAATAAAGTTAGCTACATCTCCTCCTAGTCAACTTAGGGCGTAGTAAAGTCAGTTAGCTTCAATTAGGTAACGGTTAGTATTACCAATTAGCTTATTTTTAAGCCGGCTTAAGAATAACTAAAGCTCTTATCATTTGCTAGTAAATACTAGAGGGTCTAGTGGTTTTTTAGATTATTATAACACAGTAGTCAGTTCTACCAGTGGGATAACTATTACTAGTTTAGGGCTCGTGTTCCGCGTATTAGCTTCTAGTAATAGCAATCAGTCTTAAGGGCTTAGCGTAGGCGTCTTAAGGGTGCGGATTTTTTCTTAGAGGGCCTTAATTGTTTTCTAGTGCCATACTTCTTGCTCGGCTTACTATTAAGCTATAGCAGCTTAGTTTTATACAAGGGTATCTATAAAGGACTTTTATATATCTGCCAATTATTCCTAGAGTACGGATATAATATTAGCAGCCATTATAGGGGCTTTAAGGTCATTCTATATTTTAAACGGGGCGGGGCAGAGTATAGGTTTTTAAGGTTTTAACGCAATGTAGTGTCACAGAGTAAGTATAAGTGGTAATAATATATAGCAAAGTAGATATTATTAAGCTATGTATATAAACTATATAATAAGGTTAAGACGTTACGTAAAAAGAGAAGGTAAGGAAACGGGAAGAAAGGGTATATATTATTAGTTTAGTTGCTTAGTCGATATATGCACAGAGCAAAATAGAATTTAAGTAGCGGTCCTGGCAGAACTTAGTGGAATTTAGTGGACTTGGCAGAATATGGCAGAATACGGCAGATTGCCATTAGATTGCCGTAGATTGCCGGCAGATTGCTATCAGATTGTTATCTCGCGGTCAGTCTCTTCTTATTGCGTTAGTAGAAACAGGTAGAAACAGGTAGGAACAGGTGGACGTGTATAAGGTATTACGGAGGTGTCCTATAACAGTTACCTTTATAACTAGCTTATACAAGAGTAACCGGATAATTAAAGACAAGGAAGCCCTAACCTATAACTAGCTTAGTAGAGAAAATAAGCTTATAGATAAGGAGCTAGTAGAATAGAAACTACTCTACTAATACCAGGAATTTAAGAATATATTCTCTAAGGCAGTATCTAATATACTCCTACCTCACTAACTATATAAGTATAAGATTAAGATTAAGCCTAATAAAGAAAACACCCTTAGCTATAGCCCCCTTTGCTAGCAATCTACTAATAAGCTATAGGCCACTAAGCAGTACCTTATTAATAACCTTAATAAGGGCTTTATTAAGCCTAGCCAAGTCCCCTTTGTCTTACCCATTTTCTTTACAAAAAGCTAAACAGTAGACTCCGTTTCTGCATTAACTACTATAAACTAAACTATATAACCCACAAAAACCAATATTTACTACCTTTACTTAAAGAAACACTGGCCTATATAAGTAAGGCTAAGATTTTTATAAAGCTTAATATCCGCTAGGCCTTTTACCAAATTAGAATAGACTCCAGATCTAAGGATCTTACTATATTTTAGACCCACTATAGATTATACAAATATAAAGTACTACCTTTTGGACTAACTAACAGACTAGCTATATACCAACGGTATATAAATAACGTACTCTTTAACTACCTTAATAACTTCTACACAGCCTACCTAGATAATATTATAATTTACTCTAAGAATAAACTAAAATATAAGGAGCATATCTATAAAGTCCTATAACAGCTCCGCAAGGCTAGTCTCCAGGCCAATATTAGGAAGTTAGAATTTAGTATTAAGCGCACTAAGTACCTAGGGTTTATTATTAGTATAGACGGAATTAAGGCAGACCCAGAAAAAATGGCTATAATTAATTAATGGGAATCCCTAAGAACTATAAAGGGGGTATAGTTATTTCTAGGGTTCTATAACTTCTACCAACGCTTTATTAAGAACTATAGTAGGATTACTTAATCCCTTAGCCACCTAACCCAAAAGGACCAGCCCTTTCACTTTAATACTATATATAGGCAGGCCTTTAATAAGCTTAAGAAACGACTAGTCTCTACTCCCCTACTTGCCTACTTTAACCTAGAACAACCTTCTATACTAGAAACTAACGCCTTAGACAGCGTAATAGCTGGTATTTATTTCTAAAAGCAGCCCAATAGAAAATAGCAGCCTATTGCATACTATTTAAAGACTATAATAGATACTAAGCTAAACTACTATATCCATAACAAAGAAATGCTGGCTATTATCTCTAGCTTTTAGCACTGGCGTATATAGCTAGAAGGGACCCCTAAGCCTATCTAGGTAGGGTAGTCTCTAATTATAAGGCCTTAGAATATTTTATAATAATAAAAGCCCTTACAGCCTGGTAGGCACGCTAGGCGGATATCTTATCCTAGTTTAACTTCCTAATTATATACCGGCCAGGCGCTATAAATTATATAGACGCCCTTATAAGGCGTGGACAGGACCTAGATAACTAAATAGCTATAAAGATCTTATTATAGACCCAGACGCTACTATAACTAAAGTACCTTAACCCCTAAATACAGGCAGAGCTAAATATAGACTCTTTAGACACTAAGATATATCCTATTAACTCTATAGAACTTAACCTTATTAATAAACTGCTGTAGGCAAACCGTATAGCCCCTTCTCTATCCCTTGCACCGATAGGGTTCTCGGAGGTGTGGCCCGTGCGCGCGATCACCAAAATATCCTAATATTTGGTGTTCCTGGCAGAACGCCGACCGCCGAAAACGCACGTGCCACAACTCCGAGAACCATATTATCGGTGCAAGGGATAGGAGTACCGTAAAAAGGCAAAGGACACTATAAGCCTATAGTCCCTTAAAAACGGACTGCTTAAGTACCACAAACGGCTGGCGGTAGTAGAGGAATAGAACTTACGGACTTAGCTTATTGCTAAAGCACATACCTAGGTCTCTACAGCCCACCCTAGAAAAAATAAGACCTATAGGATTATTGGTGACCGCTACTACTGGCCTAGAATAGTTATAGATATTAACCGTTATATACAGAACTATAACAGCTGCTGTAAATCTATAATCCCATAAGATAAAACCCTAGGACTATTAAAACCACTCCCAATACCAGAACGCCCCTAGCAGTATATCTCTATAGACTTCCACAAGCTACCTACAGACCGTAACAGATACGATATAGTTATAATCCTAGTTAACCACTTTAGTAAGCGCCTATTCTTAATCCCCTATTACAAGAATATTAACGCTAAGGAGGCGGCCTAACTATATATCTACTATATCTACCAAATTTATAGACCACCAGATACTATCGTATCCAATTATAGGCCGCAGTTTATATTGGCTTTTTGAAACAAGTTTATCTAGATCCTAGGTATTAAGCTAAAGCTTTCTATAGTATACCACCCCTAGATAAACGGCTAGATAAAGATTATAAACCAATATTTAGACCAGAGACTCCGACCCTTTATTAACTACTTTTAGAATAATTGGGCTAAACTACTACCTTTAATAGACTACGCCCAGGCTACCCTACCCCATAACTCTATAGGATTTGCATCTATCTAGCTAGAAATAGGGTATTTACCCTATATAAGCTTTGACTAGGAAAGACCAGAAGGGCTACAGACTATATATAAAAAACTATCTTATAAGGAAGCACGGCACTACACTAAACGCTTAGAAGAAGCTTAGAAAGTAGCCCACACAAACCTAGAAAAGGCCTAGAAATTAATAGAATAGTAGGTAAATAAGCATAGACATAAGCCCGACTTTATCATAGGCAATAAGGTCTAGGTTATAACAAAGAACTAAAAGACAGAACGGCCTAGCTATAAGCTAGACTATTAGATGGCAGGACTATATAAGGTCCTTAAGGAGAGAGACAACTTACACAAAGTAAAGCTCCTAGATTTAATTAAGGTCTACCCTATCTTCTCGCCGGATAAGCTATAGAAAGCTATAAACAACCTATTGCCTAGACAAAAGAACGAACCTCCCCTGCTGATTTAAGTTAGTAGCAACGCCAAATAGGAAATTAAAGAAATACTGGCCTATAAGCTAGTAAGGAGAACACTAAAGTACTATATTAGTTGGAAAGGCTATGACCTAGATCCTACCTAGTACCCTATATAGAACTTTATTAGCAGTCCCCATAAGCTTTAAGAATTCTATAGCCGTTACCCTAATAAACTAGGACCCCTAAAGTACCTAGACAAGTAGATGGAGTACTAGTATAGTAAAGACAATAAGCTACTAGAAGAACATAAAGATAAAAACGCCCTATAGGTGTAATATAGATATATAAAGCCTAAGGGCAGGCTTTACTAAGGGGGGGGGTAATGTTACGGCTCTGGCAGAAAACAGTAGAACTTAGCTGGCAGAACTTGGCAGAACCTGCGGTCACGTGACTATAGGACCACATAAAAGAACCCTACTTTGACCGGCGCTGCTCTTCTTCTCCTTTCCTTTCTCTAGCTTTAGATCCTCGTTTATAGACAATCCAATCATATAGGCTTGCGCGACCCTCTTGCCGTGCTTATGCCTCGATTGACCAAGTCGCTAACGCCTAAAGTTTATTAGAATTGTATAATTTGGTTTTAATTCTAGGGTTTTTTTTTAGGGGTGCAGGTTAAGTATAGTCTGGCCTATAAAGTAGGATATTATTAGGGCCTTCTTAGGCGTAGTAGTGTGAGTTTTTTTAATGTCTGAGTATAACGCGTTAACGCGTTGTTGTAGATAAAGGTCTTCTTTTAGGGTGGGATATTATTAAGGCCTTCCTAGGCAATATAGGGAGAGCTTAGTATAATATAATGGGCTTATACAAATGCTTCTAAACTAAAGCTTGTAGATTACTACTATATAAGAATACTAAGCTAAGGAAAAGAAGAAGAAAACTGTTAGAGACTAATGAGATATAAGGGGTCGCTAAGGCGCTAGTGGCAAGCGAGCCAATAGCGATTTTCCATACCGGGCATGGAAAATCCTGATTGGTTAGCTCTACGAGTAGTGCTAGTAGATTGCCTAGAAATGCGGTAAATTGCCCTAGAAACGGCAATGTAGCAGGTAACGCGCTCTAGCACCGTTATAATAAGTGTGACGGCGCTGGGGCGCGTCACCTAGTCAGGGGTTCGCTTAGGGCTTGGCTTGTGTATTTAGACGTGGCCTCACCACCTTCTTCTGCTCCTTACCTTGATATCTTCGTAATATAGCATTTGTTTAAGTACACGTTGCATTCGTTCAAGCTTTAGTTCAGAGGCATTTGTTCGAGCCGTGCGGCATTTGTTCAAGCCGTTACAATAAGTCTGTTTTAATAATATATATTTAAGGTTAGAGTTAAAATAGGTAAAAATTAGAGTAGTTATAAAGCAATATTTTAAGTTATTAAAAGCTTATTTATATTTGGCGGTTTATTTGAATTTTAAATTTTACTTTATTAGGTTTACTAATAGCTAGGTAATTTCTAAGAAGTAGTTAATAAATTAATAATAGAATTTTATAAATTCTAGAAATTCTTAAATATCTTATATATTATTAGGGCTTCTCTAATTTATAATTGCAGCAATTTTCTTAAAGTCTATTTTAATTCTATTACAGGATATAATTAAGCCTAAGTATATAGCCTTAGACGTGTAAAACTTGTATTTCTTAATATTATATTATAAGCCTATATCTTATAGGCATTTAAGGACCATTCTAATATATTTTTAATACTTAGAAAGTAAGAACAAGTAAATTAAAATATTATTAATATACGCGGTTATAAATAGATTAAGGATTTTATGAAGCGTATTATTAATATATTATTAAAATATACTAGGACCGTTCTTTATGCTAAATAGCATTACTAAGTATTTAAATCCTTACCAATTCCCTTAGGAGGATAGCCGGTTTAATTTTTCTATAATGCCTCTGAAAAGAAAACCGACGCCTATACCAAACGGTAATACACTAATAATATAACCGCTAAACGCCTTAGGATCTAGTATAGACGAAACCGCTAGAAATATACTAGTAGAATCTAAGCTACCTTCCAAACCTTAAAACAATTAGCCACCTATAAACGCTAGAGACTAGTTTAACTTATATATCTAGGCTTAATAGGAGCTTAGTAAGATTACTAGCGTTTTACCGAATACTACTAACATAAAGGAGCTAAATAAGCTGGCTAATAAAATAGCCAACTTATAGAGCTTATGAATTAAATGCGATATTGGGCCTATTTATTTATTCATTCATTATTGCCAACCCTGAGTGTGGTAGAACTTGTGCCTCGACATCGCATTACATTAGTGCCTTAGGTTGCATAGGCTGCCACGTGACATCATGCTATTAAGAATTGCAGTTTAAGAACTAAGCACAACCGCCTGGCTGACCTCCTTTGTCTCCCACCTAGAGATTCGATACAGTTTCCTCTCTACTCTCCCCCACCGCAAGACTACAACAAGCTCTTCTCGATCGAGGATGATTTGCACGGCTAGTCCTTCCCTCGTGTCCTTTAGCTCTGGCTGTAGCGGGAACCAAAGCCTCGAATGTTCAAACTCTGTTAGGATTTCCAATTCTGGTAGGACGAAACATTCAAGATGAGCCTCGGGATTGTTCTTGAAGCCTTCTCGGATAAGATCATGCAGCCGCATTTGGAGACTATGCAAAAAATCGTAGCGTAGAGTGCGTCTGACGACAGGGCTTAAGATGTCGTAGAGATGTGTCCACCCGTGCCGACGAGCTACGTCCAGCGGAGTACTACATTTACTTGACGAACCGTCACGTAGAGTTCGAGCGAGTCCTAAGACACGGTTACCTAGCTATATTATGGTAGAAGACAATGTGTTACTTACTCCAAGCTCCTATCTCAAGGAGCTTCTTAACAATCTCCTGTGGAGCTCCATGGTAAGCTGCCTGATGCAAAGGCGTATAACCGCTTGGAGAGTTTTCTGTACGATCGGACGACACTAAGCAAAACGCCAATAAATATTAGAATGAACTCTGAAAGAGGAACGAGAAACATACAAATTCGCCAGCAATTAATCCACACCTGTTTATGAACCTCACGGCCGTGGGCTAGTACCGCCATTGCTTTTACCCAATCTCCTTTGTAACTTGCATTGCTAAGTTCATCCCGATCTCTAAAGTACGGTACTTCAATGTTTTGTCCCGGTTTGCAACGAAATTGTCCGTGCCAAGTTATCCCATCAGCTAGGAATGGCGAGAAAACACCGTTATTGTCGGCTCTAGCGGCTGCTGCGCCCACCCGGAATGTCCTCGTTAGCTTCTTCACTTCTTCTAGTATTTCGATTGTGGTTTGACTCGTCTCCATTGTGTCTCCTTTTATCTGTGCCGTGTCTTCCCGCATCTTGACTGTATCTTCCTTTATGGATACTTTGTACCCGCTAGCATCGCAGTTACTCTAAAAAAGCATCTGTATTAACCGAATTCTAGATTTCACATACAATTCAAAGATTTCCATGCTATCTCTTACTCTGTCCGCTTGTCGCTGCAACTTGCCCGCTAGTTTCATAACCTCTTCTTTTTTCCACAGCCAAACGATCCTTTCTTTTAAGGTCATTTTCTCGTTAGCTCTTTCCGTCTCGCTCTTGTTCGAGTCGCTGTTCCATGTCGGTTTTATTTGTTTCGCAAGTCTCTTCAAATCCTCAATAGTCGAATAACATTCTCTAGGATTTACTTGAACTCGAAGGTAGTCGTTGTCGCCCTTTGAGAGCCTATGCTCAAGGGAAAGTAATCGATCAAGCTCCCGTGCAAACCGATCGGCCTCGAAAATCACAATGGCAAAGCCTTCAGGTGCGTCATTTATCGCTTCAAGAATCTCTTTGAGTTGACCAACGACTTGAGGCAGGCTAAACGCAAGCCCTACTACGCTAATTGGGTCCATTTTGGTGGCGTTTTTGCGAAGAATTTTCGCTGGAAATCAACGGAAAACCGTGTAACCGATCATAGAGATAGAATTTGGACCCGTTAGTCGCTGGATGCGAAACACCCGTTTAAACGATTGGTTAGAGAAAAGTTATAACATTATCAAAGGTTGCTAGAAATACACTACTAGTATTCTCAAGCCGTTCGGTGGTCTAAAGTTATCTAGTAGCTAGCAATAGATAAAGAGACATAAATACACTTACACGTTGCTAGTATCCAAACACAATATCTATCTAGCTGTAGATAGGGAGATAAAGCTTAGTTTCTAAACGTTGGTGCGCTAGAAACAGGAAGAATTGACTTTAAAACAAGGAGAAGTAAGCTCGTGATAAGATAGCTGTTTTCATAGTGTGATCGTTATGTGTCATACGATGGACGCCAGGATGCACCAAATTTAGCACTTAGCAGTGATCTTTTTGGACTGGACTGCAGTGGATCTGGGCTTAAATCCACCCCACCAGCCCATCAAAAGCTGGAGCTCCGAAGCAAATATATACTATAAATAGTAAATCCTGGCATAAATATAATGTTGAGGAGGTAAAGGTGGGAGTGGCAAATATCACTAATATTGAATTAGACTCTCTACTCATCGTCCTTATTGACCTCTCTATTCTTATCGCCGTCATCAGTATCGTCACCTTAATTAATAATCGCCTTAATAGCGGCAAACTGCACCTCCAATGCCCCCTTCTCACGCTCACGCCATATCCGTGACGTTCGCATTTTAGTATTTTTACGTGTAACACCAAATATACTGCTTTGCCGTTCAGCTTGAACTCCTCCACCTTCCTTAACACGTCGGTTCCGTTCGGGTTAATTTCTTTAGGAGTAATAAGGATATCTAAGGTTAGTATGCGGATACGGAAGAATCGTTCTATATTGGTTAGCGAGGAACAACACTAAAAGGGTAAGTGGTGATAGGAGGGAGGCAAGAGGGCGACGGCGAGGAAAATAGCGCGGCATGGTCTAAAAGTTCAACGTGGTCCGAACTTCAAATTTAACTTCCAGACGTGGTTACAAGTCGGTCAGGCCACGCTAAAGGGTGGGTCTACCATAAGCGCTAATGCACAATCCCTGCATGGGGCAGCCTTAGCTGAAAATATAAGATTACGTAGTTAACCGAGCGCAAATCGCTTATCCTACCACACAACTTACCTCTTGGCTCCAAAACCATTATAGGTAACTAGTTATAACGTGTTTATAACGTGTTTGGAATATATTCTAATTTAAATAGATCTATCTAATAATTACCAGCCACTGGATTTCTCTAGTAATAATAAAAATAAGTTTAAAATTAATTTAAAAGATAGTGTCCTTAAGTTAGAAGATTATATGCTAGAAGAAAGTTAAATACAGCTACAAGATTAGATTAAGGTAAGTTTTTAACACGTTCTAAACACATTCTAATCTAGTTCTAAACGTATTTAGCCCAAAGTTCCTTATATTACATTTCTTACTAAAGCATCTACTAATTCTCTTACTACACTTGTAATTAAGGATTGTTTAAGCCTTCTAGAGTACCCATAGACGCTGCATAAAGGCTATACTTACCGTATTAACTTAAGAGGCACAGATGCATAAAAAGCCATATAGGTAAGTTAATAAAAATCTAAATTATACTCTAACTATATTTATAACTAGTTTATAACGCGTTTAGATCTAATACGGAACTAAATAAGTACATACTCCCAAGCCTATAACGTCCGCTCTTTTAAATACAAGAGGTAAAAAACATAAAATACATTATTTAGGAGTAAAACATTATAAATATCTTTAGAATTGGTTATAATCTTTAAGCCACACTATAGTTACTAAAGAGACATAGGGTTAAATATAGAGAGAGCGGGCAGCCCTAGATAGAAGCGACCTGGATATTTGTAAACATAATATAAATAGGTACGGAACTAGTTCTAAATATATTTAGTACTTAAGTTAATATACACAAGCTTGTTTTTAGCAGCTTAAAGACAATTTTAAGCTGGAAATATATATAGCTCTTAAATAGAGGCTTATACACTAATAATTAAGCAACAAAGATACTTAGTATATAATTACCTTACCTAAATATATTTAGAACCCAACTAAATCACGTTTAGAACTAATTATATTAAGATATTACTAACGTTCGGCACTTATTTCTTACCTATATACAGGCTACTACGGAAACACATTTAGAGCACTTCTAAAAAGCATTACCAGCAAATAAGAAATATGATACTGTGTATTTAATATCTCTTATTTAACTAGGCAATATAGGTGCTAATGCAATGGAGAAATATAGAGTTATTAAATTAAATCTCTATAGGAGGGTAGACTGCAGTAAGAAAAAAATATAACCTGCTTAGAATGCATTCCGGTTATATTTATAATATGTTTATAACATATTTCTAGGAATTAACCACCCCTAGGGACCAGGGAAACTTATCCATTAAAACTACAAGGTTACTTTTCATATTTTTGTTCCAGACGACTTAGAAGAGACTCCTTATATTTATTTTACCTTGCATAGGGTATATAGTTATGCACTATCCCCCCTAAATAAGCCGCCTCTAGAGATACTAAATAAGGTAATTAAGTTGGTTTGTTAAATTCGTAATCTAGATCTTACTCTTAGTAAACATGTTCTAAACTAATTATAAACAAATACCTAACATCTTTATAGGAAAGTTTCTTTAAAGTCCTGCCCTTAAACAGTTTTATATGCAGTATAGAAAGGCTTCTTTAGCACAGATCCACACAAGCTTTACTACCATAGATTATATTACTAGAATAATTTAAAAAGAGAAGCTTACTCTATACCCAGAAGAAAAAGGACTAGTAGGGGTAGTATATAAGTTTAATTAAAAGCATCGAAATCCTAAAATGGTAATAAACACATTACGAACACGTTCTAATTGGCTTACTAATACGTTATAGGCTTATATCTAACAGATCTACAATAATTAAAACAGGTTTATAATAATCTGCTTTCTATAAGAGCAAGCTAAGATCTTCCTAGCCTAAAACACATTTGAAGTTGATATGTCTTTTAAACGTATTATTAAAAAAAATATAAACGAGATTATATTCGCTGTTTGGCTTAAAGAGTATAGTAAAAATATTAGAATATAATATAAACCCGTTTAGAACGCGATACTAATATATTCTAATAGTATTTACGCTTATACGCGTTATTACTAACATGGAAACAAGGCGTACTTACCAGTTATGCTTTAAGCGAGTCTTTTAATTGCTTTCTAAATGTCTTTAGAAGCAGATTTATTGGAAACACATTTATGGTGGTGAGAAAGGCTTTAAAGCTATTATATCTAATATAAATAGCAAGCAAATGGCTAGTAGGATACCTAGAACGCAATTAGAACGCCTTCCTAACGTATTATAAAAGGGTTTGGGCGGTATCTACAGCATATTAATCCTTAGAGGCGCGATTAGAGGTAGTATCTTAGGAAAACACTAGTTTTCTACCAAGTATACTTCCTATAAAGTATCTCAAGAGCCGCGGGTAACTATACAGTCTTTTACAAAATATCGTAGACTCGCTTAGAGCCGAACGTCGCGTATCTCCCACCCCATCAAAACAATACGCCCCTTATAACTTTACTAATATAGCTTTATATTTTATAAATAGGGTCTTATTTTATAGTCCTTTACTAAAGCTGTAAAACTAGCCCCAATTTATATAATTTAGAGCTATATTGGTAGAACTATAGGAGGTAATATAGGGTACCGGTTTTCAGGGTAGAGTAGCTTAAATTAGTCAGCGCAGAGCCTCAATTCGAGTTTCAACAACTCTAGCAAGACACCCACTATAGCTCCACCAATATAGCTTTATATTTTAAAAACAAAGTCTTCTTTTATAGGTCTAGAATAAAGTTATAAAATCAGCTAATATTTATATAAATTGGAGCTATATTAGTAAAGTTATAGGGAGTATATCATTTTAATAGGGTAGGCGATGCGCGACGGTCAGCTCTAAGCAAGTCCACGATATTTCGCAAAAGACTATATAAACACGTTATAAATTAGATTCCAGGTCATCTATTAAAACAAATCCGCCGCAACATCCTCCTCCGTAAGTCTAGCAGGTTCAGTAGCCTTTCTCTTTACAGCCTTTAACCCTTTTAAACTAGACTTCTTTAAACGCTTTTTAGAAGTCTTAGTAGGAGCCAGAGCAGCAGGAGCCTTAGTATTATCCAACCTATTATTAAGGAAGTAGCTCCAATTAAAACAACCCTCATACAAGCAAGCTGTAATAAATTCAGAACGTGCTCTTAACCGGTTTAAAACGGGTTCTAAATCAACTTATAAGTAGAAGTTGTATCTAAACACTTAGCACATAGAACCTCAGCACCCCATTCCTTAAGCAGAGTGACCATTCTTGGAAAGTTGTACTAGGAACTTAATTAGAACATATTACAAACACGTTAGGAATATCTTATATCGCCTTTTTAAGGCCCACTCTTAAATCTAATAGGCATAACTTTCTCTTAAATGGGAGCCGTTAATTATAGGGCAGTAGTCCTAGAAGGACGGTTAGGGGGAGCTAGGGTAGGGGCATAGGGGGGTTAGGCAGCAGTAGAGCGGCCTAGACTACTAGGATTATATTTAGAAGCAGTTCCTATTACGTTCTAATTATATATAGCCATAATAGCGGAATAGAAGGCTATAACGGGTTAGTAACTAGTTATAAACAGGTTAAGAACACATTTGGAATATATACCTATTACTTCTTCCTACTTCTTAATAGAAGGAGCCCCTCCTTTTCTAATATTTCTAGTTCTAAGGCTATGCTTCTTTATATGGTTTCTAAGAGCGCCGCAATCTCCAACCTTCTTCTAAACGCGTTACGAATATATTAGCAATGTATTACAAACCTAATATATTTATCTACTTACTCCACACAGTACCGGATTCTCTAGATTAGGCGAGATATTATACTAATAGAAAACCTCCCCTATGGTTAAATCTACCTTATTACTACGCTAGTATTACATTAGGAACGTATTCTAAATATGTTTAGAACTACTTACCACAATAAAAGCATTAATGCCCTTAGGAAGCCTTTCCATTTTTAGGTAGGCTTTATAGGTGGCCTAAACTATTAGAATACGTTTAGAACGGGTTATAGATAGCTTACGCAGCTCTTTAATGTGCTAGACATTATATTTTAAATCGGTTTAGAATATATTTAATAAATTTGTAATGGAAGGTAAGGTGGAAGGTAAGGTTAAAGTTTGACAGGGAAAGTCAAATTTAGTGTAGTAGGCGGAGGTTTCGCCTATTGGGCCGACATTTTAGCGTGGCCCGACCGACCTGTACGCATACTTTAGACCACGCCCAGCTTTGGATCACGCTCAGCCCCCATATATACAATGCACATACGATTTAAATAAAATAGAAAATATAAAGTTGTTAAGCCGTAAATCGCAGATATTATAGTATGTGATTTATGCATATGCTATATATATACCCAAATGTGGCCATATAAGGTAATAGTAGTTAGTTATTAAAATATAGCCTATACACACGCGTTGCATATCTACAACAACATTCATACTATAACTTCTTCTCTATAATATTACAGCATATACCACGAGTATATACAGCGTAACCTAGGTATAGGCCTTATATATACTAATAAAAAGACCAAGGCGAATTTTTAATGTTCGTACTAACTTAATAGCACGAGTGAGTCATATCCCGGGGCACGAAATACGTATAGTATTATATGCTCTTTGGGATAGTGGTGACTGTCGATTATATAAAGCAGATTACGTGGTCTATATACTGATGCGTCCTCCCCCTAATTAGTCAGTGCTTCCTATCGTAGGGTAACCGTCCAGGCGCGGACGGTCGGGGCGCCAGGCCCGAAACAGCCTAGTTTGCACCGTCGTCGGCCGTGCAGATGTGGCTCGTGCGCGACCTCAAGAACATCAAAACCTCT
>Ga0307507_10002742_pt1 | contig 36058 bp, 21 predicted proteins | sample 7_EM_MG_FD_207223 | JGI IMG/M metagenome (GOLD analysis project Ga0307507, IMG submission 207223) | Populus trichocarpa ectomycorrhiza microbial communities from riparian zone in the Pacific Northwest, United States - 7_EM | ecosystem: Host-associated > Plants > Roots > Unclassified | place...
TGGACCACGGGGACCACGACCCCCCTTGGTGGACCAGGAGCGTTCAGGACCACCTTGAACCACGCTCCGACATTTTCCTGATGTCCCGAACTCAATATGACAGCTGACTATAGAGCTGCCTTCCTTTCTCTATGTATCAGGTTACTTGACACTAGCAAATTGAGAGCTACTACGGTCCACGGTTCTTTGTATTCAGTATTACCCTTATATGGTCTTTCAATAGCTTCAATATACATAGTACTATCAGTTTATAATAAACCCCCCTCTGTGTGAGATTTCTCTATCCTGGCATTAAGGCCTATCGGTTTACGCGACTTTATTCAGAAGACCTATTCCATACAATGCTTTCTTACATAATTCTCAGAATCCTTCCAGATGACCTCTATAGGGTACTGCCTTAATATTGGATGCGGTTGCTCTCAAACCCAGTCATATCAGGTTTTCACAGACGTTTAGTATTGGTACCATGTATTTCCAGGGATGTAGTATTGACGTCTGGTGGCACCTCGTGCACCTGGACCCGGAGTGGTTGTATCTGGAAGCAATTAGTATGGAACCCTCCATCCAGAATTGCGATTTGCGTCTCATGCACCCATCGCATTTGAGGCACCTAGTGCCCCAAGCTGAAAGTCAAATTTTGCTGATTTTCCTGACTCTGGCCTGACCAGATATGATTATCAACGGCCAACCCATAAAAATGTTGATAATGTGAAAATTAACTAACATCTAAGAGCTGCAGTAGATGGGTGGAGTGGGCAGGTAAGCAGATAAGGTGAATACCACACTCAATATGATACTGAATGAATTCAAAGCAGATATGTGAACCATGACTCTCTAAACTTGAAATAGGAAGGCGCGGTTGATTCACCCCGCGATGAGTGCCGATTCTGGATCAAACAAATTGCACAACCGCTGCATGGCCAACTCCTTATCTGTCCAGCCTCTAGGGGAGTAGTTGAAGTGGTAAGTACATTTAGCTTCGCTAAGATAATAGTATCACCCCAAGTATTGCCCCTTTCCTTTGTATATAATGAATGGAGGGAGTGCGATTCAGCTCGCTGATACAGTCTTGATTACCGAAACCAGTTCTGGTTTTCCGTCATGCCTAACTCATGGATTACGCCTTCCTCATTGACAGATCACCTTCGCCCATGCTGCCTGCTCCATCAAGAAGCCCTTTTCATCCATGTTAAATATTTGAGCTCCTTTGAGACAATAACAGTGTATAAGGCGCCCTAACTTCACAAAATACTCTTGCAAAAGTCGAGGGTCATTGGCATAAGCCCTCTGTCATTCAAGGTTACAACTGAGTTTGGAGGTTAGGGTTGGATGGCGGTTAAGGAAGCGACAGATCCACTTCTGTCCCAGTGGTACCACAATTGTCCTGGTTCGCTTTTCTTCCAAATGGATAGCCATACTGCAAATCATATCTAATCTTGGGGAAACCCCCAATCATCTTGCTTTTCACACCATTTAACGATAGCTGACTCCTCTGCTGGTATTAGATGCTGTTGTTCTTAGTGTGATATGACGCGACTCTCATGGGTTCCTGCGATTCGTCAACAGAGTGTTCCCTGGTTGACTTCATATGCTTCTGCAGCTTTGCCCACAGATTTTGGATTATCAACTGAACTGAGGGCCTTGAGGGCTGGCTGTAGGTGTTCATCATACTCTGATACTTCGCATTCGTTTTCCTGACTCATTTTGTTTACTGTTTTTGTGTTTTGTTAATCAATGCACATGGGAGCGAGGTTACATCCTCAAGACACCTGTTTCTCATATTATGCGAAAGTGATATGACACATCCTGGTCTTGTGTCACATCACCACCTTTTATGTTAGAGGAGATCAAAATAAAGCTGAAATATATTTGTGGCTTTGTTTTAAGAGTGGAATCTATTGTTATCAGAAGTTTTGTAATTGTAACACAAATTTTATCTCTAGAATATATGGAATTTACTCAATGTTACTTGTTGTATTTTTCCCTTTTCTTATAATTCACCTGGTTGCTATGCAAACTTCAATCAGGAATTCTTGTTGCTACCTGGAATGCAACTGTTGATTTTTTGCATAACAATACTCATTTGATACTATTAGGGGTAGCCGGTATGATAACTATAATACCGAACTAGACCTGTGCTACATCAGCAAAACATATTTCACCTCCTATATATTATACCTAACTCCCCGTGGCAAGTGACATGACCAGCTACCCTTATACCTCCTAGCTCTCATAAGGCATAAGGCATAAGGCTATACCTAAAAGCCCTGAAGTTACCTTGGCTTCAGTAATATTACTCCAAGGTTCAGAAAGATACTAGTGATACTAAAACATACATGGTGTACCGACAGGGTATGTGCTATGCTCATGGGTTCCATAGTCCTGGGTAGGTCATAGAATACTGCCTAGTGTCCCAGTGGAATGTGGTATGAGCAGAATTTCTCAGAGTTCTTCAGGTATTGTTGGTGTTTCTGTATTCCTAAGTCTCCCGTGGTGGACAGTGGCCTCCTGGAGTCCTCTGGAGGACACTGTTCATCTTATGTTACCAGTGTGGGAGTACAGAAGCGCCGAGACTTTTAGCCCCCACTTAAATCACATATACTTTTCGCTCAGGCCTTTTTACAAGTAGCTGCCACACTAGCCAGAAAAATCTCTGAAAGTCCTCAATAGGATGCTGAGAGGCCTGAATAGGATTCTGGGAGGTGTGAATAGGACTCTGGGAGGCTTGCTTTATTTGTAAGTAGTCCACACCACCCATTCCCCAGTCTATTTGCGCTTCTGTAATGCCCCTTTCACCTTTTCATCAACCTAACTGACATTAGAGCTATATACAAGCATTCTACGCGATAGCTCAGGCTACAGACCTTCAATCAAGGCGGGACTGGCACTTGGAGATTCCTCTCGTTGAGAGCATTCATTTGAGTTGTCAAACGTCTGATTTGCACCATTTTCAAGGTCACTTTTCTACACTTTTAGACCTTGGCGGAATTTTGAAGTCTACTCACTATTCCATGTGATATCATAGGCTAGAGACATGCGATCATCAAGCGGATACCTGGGTTAGATTCCCCTAATCGAGAGAATTGTTTAGAGCCTTTAAACGAGCTATTTGCACCATTTTCAAGGCTCTTTATTCATACTTTTACACGTGGACGGAATTTTGAACCTCTGACCATCTTATATAATTACTTAGGCTACAGGCATGCTATCTACAAGCAGATACCTGCGTTGGATTCCCCTCGTCGAGGGCTTTCTTTGGCGCCTTTGAGCATTTAATTGAGGACGATTTTAAGCTCTCTAGCCTTTCTCATAGGATATCTTTTGCTACAGGGATGCTATCATCAAGCAAAAACAACAAGTAGATTCCCCTCGTCTAGAGCCTTTTTTAGAGCCTTTGAACGTCCGATTCAGGACAAATTTAAGCTCTATCTTTCACATAGTACTATTGTAGTAGCTTAGTTTACCAGTAGTTTAATATACAATAAAATAAATTTAAAAATATACAAGCCTCTGAATATAGTATTATACTAGCTTGAATATGTAGTTTTGACCCCGAATTGTGACCTGAAACATGTCTCACTCTTATTTTTCATCAGTTAAACCTAGTGACCTAAAGCCTAATTAAGATTCTGGGAGACCTTTTGTATTTCTCTGGTATCTCTCTGTTATCTTTTCCGTATTTCTGTATTTTTCCGTTATGGATTCTTTCCCCTGTGGTAGGAGACATGGCCTTAGTGCTCCCTGAAGGCCTCCTGCTATCTCTAATAGAACACGGAGCAGCTCACTTAACCTGTGCTACCATACCACCACATCACATCTCTACATTACCTCAGCCCCTTGCGCTCACCAGACTTTGTTCTAACTGTGTGTCTACCTACAACAACTTGAGTTTTATAATTTGGCCCCTCATCCCCCTGGTGTCTCCTGAGGGATAGGGGTCAAATCAGTACTTTTGCTGAGGTAGATGTATTCGTAAATGGAGAATATTGTCTAGGCAGGCTCATAATGTAGTGTAAATAAGTTACTCGTAGGAGGATAGATAAAAAGTATTAAAGAGGTAAAGATTTTTGCTAGTAATGTTTTATATTAATAAGATCTCTTCTCCAGTGCTTGATGATTCTGTTTTAAGTGAGTGAGGTACTTCAATATTTATATTCTGCGTCTGAGTATTTGTGGCCTACATGTGCTAACCATACTAACTAAGTATCGAAAGAACAAAGTTCTCTGAACTTGTAAGTGTGAACACCTTCTGACCCTGACAACTATTCGATCTCATGCTCACATTATGAAGACGTAGACAGAATATTACCATGAGAGTGTGTCAGTTCCGTACATAATAGGCTAGTCCAGAGTACACATAGCTGACTAATGCCAACGTAATAATACCTCTTCACCGAACTATATATGAAGCGGCCAACTTCAAAGACATCAGACCATTCAATGTGCCAGAGTCTGTTACTGTTCACGCATCAGGTGTCCAAACCACTTGTGTCAACAATCATTCCAGTAGCGATTCGCACACAACATCTCATATTTGTACTGACTGGTTCTGAGTTGGCCCAGGGGTCTCCGCTATGTGTCTTCTGGTATCTTTCATACAATATATTCCTAAAGTGTTTGTTCTAATTCCGTCCATCTTCTTAGAGAACTCTCGTTCCTACTACGGGGCATCCTAAAACGGGAACAAACACTTAAATGTCTGAGATGTCTTTGCGCTATTATATCCCTCCGTAGACTTGTCGCATAATCATATTTAACTAATAATAACTATGACGCGGCTGTGAATCAAAAACATGACCTTCTACCCAGAGGCACGTGACTATCATCTTAAGCTAGACTGAAGTGTATACTCCGACTAATTGATATGGAGGGGTCTGTGCATTTTCTAGGAGTCTGTGCGTTGGATTTCTGGTATGCCTAACAGATACTTGATATAATTTATGTAATATTTTAAGGCCACCACTTTGGATGTCTTATTGTTACTAAGGCTGTGGATAGCCTGACAAGTATATTTAAGGATCTGCTATACTTTGAACTTAGCAGGAGCAGACTTCAACAGAAGAAGTTTTCAATATACTTGGTTAAACAGTTACTTCTTAAGTTCACTTTGAAAATACAGATCAACATACTTAACTATTAGCAAATACTTAGTAGTTGTGAGATAGTAAGAGCTTTGTTACAACAAGTTAGTCTAAGTCTCTGGTACTTGGTCTCTGAGTCTTTAGAAACTGCACTTTGGTATAGAAATAATATTATTACTCTATCAATTCTCATTTACTTTCTGAGAAGTGGTTACAACTGTATAAGTAAAGACAAACTTTGACAAGTTTTAAAAAGTGTATCAGAAAAGCAAGTAAATTGCAGAGAAGAAATATTAGGGAAATAAAAAGCAGGATTGAGAGTAGTTTTAAGACTAATCTCAAAGGCAGGAACTCAGACAAGAAGAGCGCTAAAAAGAGATTCAGAGCATAATTGAAAGCAGTATCTAGAGTATTGCTAAAAGTATTGTCACGTTTAGTATCTAAAACAGTACTGAGAAATAAAACCAAGTACTATTGTATATTTATTACTCTATTTTAGATAATCTACAAGTTACTAACTTTCACTCATGTGAAATTCTACAAAAAATAAGCAAAGCATAAAATTGACAAATCAATTTAAGTTTTCTAAGCAGATTCTCAATTTCCACCCAATAGAATTCTCAAGCAAGAGAAACATAAAGCATTCAAGTTAGGAGAAAGTTCAACCCTTTCTGGTTTTCTGATTCTCTATACACAGAAGATCTTTCACTCAGGCTTGTAATTGGCTATCTCAATTTTCTTTAATTTGGTAATAATTTAATCTATTTTTCTTCACTATTGCTGTCCTAGTAAAAAATGACAGAGAAGCAAAAGTTGATTGTCTTATATGAACTTCCTCATTCCCCCTAGCTGCTAAACTATAACCTGCCTCTCATAAAAAAAAACATGGTTTAGTCCTGCTACAAATAAGTACTGCCCACTTTCTATTTTAAATAAAGAGATATTATCAGCAACTATATTTCCTTGACTGAAAGATAACTAACTAGCTAACAATATTCTACACAAAGGAAAATTTATCAACAATCATATCTTCAAGTCCCATGCCCATTATTATACCAAGTTTATTATCAAGTAAACTTTTCAGGATAATATGTATAACATATATCTGCTACCTTATAGCTGGATGGCATATACCTAGCAAGACTCATCAGTTTATAGCAAAAATGTTCTCTTTATGCAAAGTGTGTTATACAATGTAGAACTTATCTTCTAACTTTCAATTCTGAGTACCTCAATAGCTCTTCCAAATATCCAGTTGTGCAGTAACACCCATTTGATTACAACAGAATTCTGAAATTATAGAATACCAGTTGTCTGGTTAATGGCAACAGGAATTTTGTAGTAGTTCATTTTTCATACTACTTTCCCTACAGCTTCTCTGAGTTTGTATAAACCTATATGCAGTATAGTTTCATACCACAAGATCTCTTCTCAACTATTATCCAAAGCCATGTGACTATGCAGAGACTTTAAGTTTTAGATAATATAAAAGAACTTGGTTATTTACAATGGACTTACTGGTCAGATGGCATCAGTTAATTGGGAAGTTTGTTAGTGTCCAGTTACCAGAAACTAACTGGAATGCCTTCTTACATATATTGAAATGTATTACTTGAAGATAATTAAGCATTTTGGTGACAAGCAAGACCTAGTAAGTCGAGATATAAGTATATGTGAATGATAAACGTTGGAAAAGATATAAATATAAATTTTCATTATTAACCAACTTGAAATATTCTGACTTGATTGTGACTTCTCAAAGTATATTGCAGGTGAAATATTGTAATAAGATTAGGTATACTTGTCATAGTTGCTATGAGTTAGTATTTATAATATAAGGGAAACTTTAAAGGAGAAAGGAGAAGATGTAGGGAGAGAGAAAAAGTTAAGAAAAGAAAACCAAGATAGAGTTTAAGTGATAGGAAATGTAAGCAATTATAGGAGGGATCATTTTGGCACAAGTAATTATATGAAAAATAGAAGGAGATTTTGTGTTGAATACATAACCACCACTTCTTAAACAAACAGCCCAAAAGCTAACATTTCTAAGAATGAACATAATTATGAAGTAATTCTCTGTTGGTAGATAATGAGGTAAGAATTAAAGAACATTTCTTAATAGTAGAAAAATTGTACTTGCTAGTCTGGAGAGGCTAGTAGATATATAGTACAACAGCTTGAATATTTCTATTTCTACAACAAAGAATTCTGTAATCCCTTTCTAATTCTCTTTGATGAAGGGTAAAGAGATCTTTTGAAAAAAATTGCTGGTTAAAATATCATGCGCTAAGCAAATATTTACTTCTCTCTCTATTCAAAAGTTGTAAGGAAATTATTTCTTCAAGTTCCTACTTGTTTATAATTATATTTATCATTTCCTAAATTACTTTTCTTTGTTAATCATTTTGATTATCTTTTCTCATGCTTAGTGTATAAAGTTGTCAACTACTTCAAATTCTATAATACCAGGTTCTTATTAGCAAACAAGTTTCATTATTTTCCTCAACTTCCTCCTGATTCCACTAGTTATCTGACTCACTTAACAAGTTAGCAATTAAAACTTCTATTTCTCAGTAGAAATATGCAAATCTTAAGGCTTTAAACTATTACCAATATAGTAAGTGGGGTTTGCAAAGCCAATGTCATTTGTATACCATATGAGGTAACAAGAATATCTTTTATGAGATGTTTAATTTCATGAATAATACTGATAGGTAAGCCATTTTGCTAACTTCGCAAGTTAAATCTAATATCAACTGACTGATTCAGTAAATTGATGAGAGTTTTTATAATATCTCACTTATATTTGTAACTCTAAAGTCTTTCAATCACACTGATTGCATCTAAGTTGAAGTTGTATATATATTATTTCTTTTAAATTATCAGTTTATCCTAGCTCAATCTCTATCAAAAAGTGAATAAGGAACTCTGAATCAGTGGGGATATTAAAACATACCAGCAGCCAGTGTAGGGCATCTATGAAAGTAATAATAATTCATTCCAGGATTAAGATATCAGTAGCATTATAGTCATTCAGTAGTACTATAAGAAATTTTTAGAAAGTCCTTCTTTCTAGCTCAAAAGTAAGAAGAAGTAAAGACAAAGAGATTGAAGAGTTATGAATTGTGGAGTAATTCTTTCTTTTTAAAACCTTGATGATAGAAGAGGTTGGTTTGTAATTGGTTGTTAGAAAGAAGAAATAAAAGAAAAGAAGAAGGGGACTTATATAGAAAAATAGACACTGGCATTAAGGGTGAGAGGAAAGAAGGAAGGCTGGGCTGGGTGCGTGTGTGGGCCTGATAGTGTGGACAGTCACGATAATGAATCTGCAGAGCCCTTATCTGATAATCAGAAGTTTGTTAAATGATTAGGGCACACCCCACCTGCAAGAGCCTAAAGAAATGTCACTAAAGAATAATCTAACAAAAGTCACAACTCCAATAAACTCAACGCACAGCAAAACGAGCAAGAACAGCCGACCAGATACCGGTGACCACCCTGTCCTTCAATCTGACAACAAAGGACAAAAAAGCCAAGTGATATAATACACATCCCCACCTATCCAATCACAATACTAACCCCAGAGCCCCCAAAACTATTCCCAACAAACTCCAAAAAAAAAACTCACATTCAAGCCAATAATTTCTGATCCATCCCTAGATACCAAAAAATCTACTACGTGTATAGAATCATCTAGTATCTACTGATCCTTCGTGATTCCTAACCCTGTCTTGTGCTAACTGCCCTATGCCAAATCGATAAGGTATGAAAGAAACATCATGGAACTAAGTACCCTGTACCCGGTGCCTGATACATGGTATGAGTACCCACAAAACCAAAAACTATAATGATATCCTTGCATGAGCCCTAGGTAAGATTTAGAAGCAGTGGTAAGCTGCTATGATATGTGCCTATTATATTATGCCCACCAAATAGTACACTTCGGGACTAAACATTCTATGTTTGCATGGCTCCTGGACGTATAGCCATAGCCGTATGCCCTTTAGCAATCCAACACTTGCTCGAATTTACCTGTGCCGTTACTAAATCTTAACTGGCGGGTGGGGGGGGGGGGCATTTCTCACCCCCCCGTGATTATGAAGGAGCACAGTACATATCTCACAACCAGCAACACGCCCACACGATTAACTTAGCGAAAAACTGGGGAGTAGGGGGGTCCACAGATCCATATATATAGCAGGGTAATTTAACTAAGTTGAGCTCGGCTTAGCACCAATAGGTTGTTCTACTCAAGTATATAACCTAGACCACGCAGGCATATCTATTCTAACATAATACCACCCGCATTTGTATGATACTGTAGGACGTCCGGGTTATACTTCATACCGGTAGTAGAAAACCCCGGTCGGGGACCCGTCTACTTATATGCGTCCTACATATGTCAGACCCAGAGCGACGATTAATCTTCAACGAGTGATATCCTACGAGATGCCATGTGTGATACTTCACCTACTGAGCCACCAAACCATCAACCCCTCGGGACGGAAATGAAAATAAAAAAAACCCAAAAATTGAATTATCAAAAAAAAAAACTATCAAACTATCATATAAAAAACCAAATAACAAAAATAAAAATAAAAAAAACCAAAATTAAGCAAAAAATAAATCGGGTATCTCACCCGCAAAACAAAATAACAAACAACAATTTCTCTCCCCCGGTTATTACAATACATGATTGGTAGTAAAGGTACATACTGTACCGGAAAGAATTGACGAAATAAAATAGAGAAAAAAACAAAGTATGATAGATAGAAAAAACTCCGACGCCGTTTAGCCGTTTAGGTTAGTTAACGGGAAGGAAGGCGTAAGATAACTAACAAAACGAAAAACAAAATGAAAAACAAAATGAAAAAGGTAAACAGAAACTATATTTCAGAAAAAGATGAGATGTTTTTTTATATATTTTTCTTTTTTTATGCTTTTTTTTTGGTGGGGCCATGTTTCAGTTGAATGTAGCAGCAGTAATAAGCAAGGACGCAAAAAGCACAATAACAAAACGAGAACACAAAACGCAAAACTAAAAAATCAAACGGAAAGGAATACTCCTTATTAGAAAATGAATACTCGCTCACTCCCTGCCACTCCCACTCCCACTCCTCTTCCCACTAGCCCTCCTCCTCTGCATCCTCTCAATCCTTGCATTCCCCTCATCTTCACTAACTAAGCGAATAGTACTCTCCGGGATCCTCGGCATCCCAGTAACCTCCGCGATTCGACTCTTCTCGGGCGTCGTGCGGGGGCTAGCATCAGTAATTGGTGTTAATCGACTAACCCCGCCTAGCCCGCCCAACTCCTCCCTCTCCCTTCCAGGTCGGGCGCTCGCGCGGCTCTCACTCCTCAGTTGCGGACGGTTAACGAGGACCTGCATTTTCAGGACCACGCTCTCATGTTCGTACCCTTCCCCGTATTCATTGCCGCGGCGGATAACCATGGGGAAGAGAATGGCTTTCACAGTCGCACCCTCGGCCTCTAGCTCCGCGTCTGTGGCGGGGTCGGAACCCCGGTTTGCCATGCGGGAGGAGAGGAAGGGGACAGTGTTGTTGACATCGCCGTTCTCGTCGTATGTGGGTGCTGGTGGGCGGAGCATCACGTATTCTGCGCGCTGGATGCGCATGTCGATTGCTAGAGTCACCGCCGAGGTTATGATGGAGGCTAAGCTTGTGTGGGCGAGCTGGGTATATTGTTGCGGGGGTGGGAGGAGGGTGGAGAGTTGGTTTAGAATTGTGGCTACGACAGACTCGATGTCTGCGTTGCGTTTCGGTGGAAAGGCAGGGCGTTGAGAAAGGAGGGTTAGGGTAGTTGCACGCCATTGATGGACGGCAGCGGGGGCACCTGGAGATGTCATTAGTACTTTCCCCATAGTACAAATAGTGAGGGTGAAGAAAACATACCAACGTCCGTAAGAATCTTCTCTAATGAAAGCAATTTCCTCCTCTCCTCGGCCTCCAAGCCAAACAAATATCTTGTAAAAACCAACTCCCAAACCATTCTCATAACAATTGCCATAAACACCTCCGGCCTCCTCTTCTCTTCTTTCAACATCCTCCTAACACCCCTATCATCCAACATAACCGCCTCTACCCGATCCCTAGCTGTCTCGTCCTTGATCCTATGAACATGGACACACTTCTTCCCGGTGGAGAAAGACGAGAACTGCTTGCAGAAGATCTTGACCGACTGGAAGATATTTTTGCAGGAGGAATTGAAGTACGCAATGTCCTTGGTATCAATGTACTTGTTTGTCTGTCGCGAGGAGACCTTGTTTTGCAACTTCCGTACCTCCTCCCTAGCCCGTTCCAGTTCCACGCGTAGGCGTTCAAGCTCGGCATCTTTTTCGGATAACTCAGTGCGAATGATGGATTCCATGCCCGTCTGCATCTCCGTGAAGTTTCGCTGAAGCTCCGAGTGCTCGCGCGAGAGCTTGAGCATAGCCTCCTGCTTCTTGTCATACTTGGCCGTGAGCGCGGCGTAGCTCAACTTGTAGCTCGTCGAGAGGCTAGTATTCGTCTGGCTGAGGGAATCGTTCGTCTGGCTTAACCTCGTGACTTCGGTCCTATACCACTCAATCTTCCTCTGCAACTCTTCAATCTGACTATCCTTCTCTTCCAGCAGCGCTTTCTTCTCTTCAAGATCAAGTTTTAGTGCCTTCGCCTCACCCTTCCCACGGGTGATGGCTTCATTGAGGCTCTTCTCGACATTCGCCTTGTCGTGCGTAAGGTCTGTATTCTCAGCTGCTAGTGCCTGAAGTCTATTCTCCAGGTCTACAATTTGCATGCTCTGCCTTCGGCGGATACTCGGTGGCCGTGTGGGACTCTTGGGCTCGCCATCTTTGTCGCCCCAGGCTTCGTAGTACTCGGCTGAGCTGGTGACATCCCTCGCTTTTGCCTTATCTGGGGTGCCGTACCGCTCTCCGTTAAAGATCACGTGCTCACCAGAGGTGCGTGGGCTGTCAATCTGACTACCCACCCGCCGTAGGGACGGGGAGGTAGTCCTCCGACGCTCTCCGCGCTTGAGTATATCCATCGGGTCCTCGCTTGGGATTTTTATCCGTTGTAAACCGGAACTACGGGACTTGCGTAGTTCGTGGCCGGTGGCCTGTCCGGTGAGACGAGCGATGAGGTCGTCTGTTGAAATGAACTTGCGTTCTCGGGCGCTAGCGGTACGGGTTGGTGTTGGTGGGTGGACTTCTGTAGAGACCCTTCGGGCTTCGAGAATTGTGGGGAGCTTCTTATTGATGAACGGTTTGGTTGGTGTGTCGAAGGCTTGTTCTTCCTCCTTTCTATTATTCTCTTGCTTCTCCGGAGAATACGGTTTCTCTAATGGCTTTGTTGAAATCTTATACTCCTCCTTTTCTTGTGCAACAGTGGTGTGTTTATCCTCAGCAGTAAACGGATCGGAAACTACTCTATCCCTTCCAGCACCAGTACTAGCAGTAACGGTGACAGTCTCAGCGCTCTCGCTGGGACCGCCAAAAAGACTCTGATAAGCACTTCCTACTGCCTCCTCCTTACTCCTCCCAGGACTACCCTCCTCCTCACAGATCTCCGGTAAGTCGTCCCTAAAAAGGACAGAGTCTCGTTCTCTCGTCTCGCTAATAACCGGAGAAGGAGCTCTACTATCTTCAATAAAACTTCCAATACTAAGTAGCGAGTCAAGCGATGGCTGTGCGCGAATGCTCGCTCGTGATCTTCTTTCTCTCAATGTAAAGGGGCCTGGCCTTGAAACGCTGATTTCAATACTATCCCGACGGGGGTGCGACTCGTTAGATACTTTTCTAACGGAGACTTGAAAGTCGGGATCTGCTTCTATAGAGACGTTGAGGTTTTCAGTTGATGATGATGATGAGGGATTAATGGACGTTTGTTGTTCAGGCTCGGTTCCGGGTTCGGGTTCTGGCGTGTGTGCCGGTGTAGGGATTTCCTCAATTGGGATCTCGGCTGAGATCTCGGCCCCAGATGACGTTTCTTTCGCCGCCTGAACTTGTGACTGTGGCGACGGGGGAATGGCAATGTGTAGTTGTTGGGTCTCTACCACTTCAGGTAGCTGTGATTGTTGTGAAAATTCAGAGGTAGATTTATGTGAAAGTAAGGGTTCAGTAGACGGCAATGGTTCAAATGGCGATAAAAGTTTCTGTGAGTGATCTTTTGTGACGGTGGATAGTTGATGTTCAGCAGTGATAGGTTCAGGTGTGGGGGTTCTGACAGGTGCTTGGGTTTGGGATTCGATCTGATGATTGTTATAGTAGCCAGATTGGATAATTGTCTCCTCGGCGTTCTCAGTAAATTCTGTGATGGGTTCTTCGGAAGTTGTGAATACTGTGGCGGCTTCCTCGGAATAGACTGGCTCTGTTTGGCTTTCTTCTGCAGGATACTCTGTTTCCGATACAATAGTCTAATAGGGCACACAAAAAGTCAGAAAAATAACTACTCTATTTAAATATTTGTACATGAAGGCTTCACCTTATCCTGAGACCCCTTCCTAGCCTCTTTCTCAATTCCTATTCAACCAACCGTTAGCGTTTGAATTGCGAGGCAATCCGAAAAATGAAGCCCAACCCTCTCTCCCTCCCCGTCCAGGCTGTCCTTGCGAAGACTCAGCCGTGTTTGGTCGCAAAGGACCTTGCTGCCCAGTAGACTGCGCCAAATCATCTACAGTAACGCCGGAATTGGCTGCCGCGCTCGGGTCGACCGGAGGCCAGGTCTGGGACCGCGTCAACTCTTCGTCAATATCTTCATCTCCCGGCTCGCCGCTGGCCTCTTGCATTCTGGAAGAACCGAAACTCCCAAGGTTACGAACTTCCGCGAGAACGCTAGGGGTCTGGGGGACGGATCCCAGCTGCACACCACCGGTGTCACTCACAGCGGTCGGGATGGCGATATCCGGGGGGACATCCTTTCGAACTGGTGGAAGTGGCTCCCCTTTGGCAGGTTCCGCGGTTGTTTCTTCACGCGATTGTTTTTGAGCCTTCTTCTTCTTCCTATTCTTCTTCTTATTCTTCCCAGGGGTTGTCGGCGTTGTCGGCGTAGATGGCGTGCTTGGGGTAGGCGGCACAGTGGTCTCCCTTGCAAGTTCCACTTCCCGCTCTCCGATTTTGGGTGAGGTATCCTACACAACCATTAGTACACATACAGAGACAATACTAGAATATCAAACACATACCTCCTGTTGCGCAGCAGGCGCGGCAAATGATGACGGCCGGGAGCGAGGCAAGAATGCAGGCAAGTCAAAGACTTCCGGTTCAGGCAGTCCTCTATTAAGAGAGTAGGGTGAAGGCGAACGGCCAATCTCGGCAGCAGCATTGAGCATATCCATTGAATTATGGGATTGAACTCCAAGCCCTTGGGCAGTAGAAGGCAAAGTAGTAGGTGCCGGATATGGCCTTGGCTGCGAGGCGTATGTTGGTGGGTCCGGCGGCGTAGTCGGCCCCCCGGGGACAGGAGGCTGGCCTTCGAGAGCCACAACCTCCTCGGGTATCTGCTCGGCCTCGACAGGGGGCTGAATACCAACTCCAGGCACAATAAGTTCTCTCTCTGGCAATTGATGTGAAGAATCAGGACTACTCGCAGGGAGGGTGGGCAATTGTTCCAGAATTTGGGAGACATCACGATCAACTGGAAGCTGGTATGGGGAACCCGGATCACTGGGAGGTAGTTCAGGGAGTTTATCTGGTAAAGCGAACATCGCAATATGTGAGGCAGGATCACTCCTAGGAAGCTCAGGAAGATTATCCGGAAGTGGATACATTGCAATAGGCGACGCAGGATCACTCCGTGGGAGCTCAGGAAGATTGTCCGGAAGTGGAAGCATCGCAATAGGAGATGCAGGATCACTCCATGGGAGCTCAGGCAGGTTCGCGGGCAACGCGTACATTGCGATAGGCGACGCAGGATCACTCCTAGGAAGCTCAGGAAGATTGTCCGGAAGTGGATATAACGCAATAGGCGACGCAGGATCACTCCGTGGGAGCTCAGGAAGATTGTCCGGAAGTGGATACATCGCAAGAGGCGATGCAGGATCACTCCGTGGGAGCTCAGGCATGTTGTCGGGCAATGCGTACATTGCAATAGGTGAAGCAGGATCACTCCTAGGAAGCTCAGGAAGATTATCCGGAAGTGAATACATTGCAATTGGCGACGCGGGATCACTGCGTGGGAGTTCAGGTAGATTATCGGGCAATGCGTACATTGCGATAGGAGATGACGGGTCACTGCGTGGCAACTCTGGTAAGTTATCTGGCAAAGCGAACATCGCAATCGGTGACGAAGGGTCGCTCCGAGGAAGCTCGGGGAGATTATGTGGTAGAGCATACATTGCAATAGGTGGTGAAGGATCATTCCTTTGAAAGTTATCAGATAACGGCTGCATAGCAGCCAGGTTCGCAGGGTCACCCCTTGGCAAATCCGCCGACAAACTCCAGTCCTCCTCTTCCTCCTCGTTCTCCTCAACAACCGGTGACAGAGGCGCACTGGGTGGCAGCTCCGGCAGATCATCAGGCAACGTAAACATTGCAACCGGACTAGAAGGATCACTCCGTGGGAGCTCAGGCAGGTTATCGGGCAACGCGTACATTGCGATAGGTGAGGCAGGATCACTCCTGGGAAGCTCAGGAAGATTATCCGGAAGTGAATACATCGCAATAGGTGACGCGGGATCACTCCGTGGGAGCTCAGGCAAGTTGTCGGGCAATGCGTACATTGCGATAGGTGAGGCAGGATCGCTTCTAGGGAGTTCAGGAAGATTATCCGGAAGTGGGTACAACGCAATAGGTGACGCGGGATCACTCCGTGGGAGCTCAGGAAGATTGTCTGGAAGTGGATACATCGCAATAGGCGACGCAGGATCACTGCGTGGGAGTTTAGGCAAATTATCTGGTAAAGCGAACATCGCAATAGGTGAAGTAGGATCACTCCTAGGAAGCTCAGGAAGATTGTCTGGAAGTGGATACATCGCAATAGGCGATGCAGGATCACTCTGTGGAAGCTCAGGAAGGTTGTCGGGTAATGCGTACATTGCAATAGGAGATGACGGGTCACTGCGTGGCAACTCTGGCAAGTTATCCGGCAAAGCGAACATCGCAATCGGTGACGAAGGGTCGCTGCGTGGGAGTTGGGGTAGATCGTCAGATATGAGCTGCAGAGCAATAGGAGACGATGGGTCGCTCTGAGGAAGCTCAGGGAAATTATGTGGCAGAGCATACATTGCAATAGGTGATGAAGGATCACTCCTTTGAGGGCTCGCAGGGTCACTCCCCGGCAAATCCGCCGACAAACTCCAGTCCTCCTCTTCCTCCTCGTTCTCCTCAACAACCGGTGATAGAGGCGCGCTAGGCGGCAGCTCCGGCAGGTCATCAGGCAGCGCAAACATTGCAACCGGACTAGAAGGATCGCTCCTCGGCAGTTCGGGCAAGTCATCTGGAATCGGCTGCATCGCGACCGGGGAAGCCGGATCGCTCTCCGGAAGTTCGGGCAATTCCTCTGGGTTTGCATATTCGGGGAACTTGAGTTCGATGGGGGGCTCAGGGCCTGAAAGGAAAGAATCGAGGTCCTCGACAACGGGTACCGCACGGATAAACCGCTCAGGTTGGATGACAGGCGACAGCGGTGCGCTATGGGGTAACGCAGGAATGTCCTGTAGGATGGCGGGTAATTGGAACGGGGATGAGGATTCATTTGAGGGTAGGGTAGGTAGGGCAAATGGTGAGACAGAATTGCTGTTCGGTGCACTAGCTGGTAGAGCGGGGAGATCGCTCGTCGTGTGGAGATTCATAAAGGGGGAGTAGTTTTCCGCGCTGGGCAAAGAAGATAAATGAGAGACATCTTGCACAGGCTCAAGGGCAAAAGGTGTATTAGGATCGCTCAATGGTAAAGGAATGTGTTTTGGCGAAGAATAGTCGTTGAGAGGCAAGCCCTCTGGTACAGTCGGAAGTAGGTATGGTGAATCAGGATTACTATTAGGTAGTGCCGGATAGGTTTCATAAATGGTATCCGGGCTAGAATAAACATAAGGAGATTGAATATGAGAAGGATTATCGCGGTCGTCGTATGTGTCTGGGGGTTCGGCGGGATGCTTTGGTGTTTCACCACCGTCGTCCTGCTAACGTCTCTGCTCAGTATAAGAAATCTTAGCACAGGAGAAAAGAACTCAAGCGATTTAGACCTGTTTTCTGTCCCGGGGGTTGATTATGTCTTCACCTTTAAGCTTTCTGTCCTCCTAATTTGTGGCAAACGGCTTTCCATTCTGACTTCTGTGTCGTTAACGTCTCCACTTTGATGCTGCTCCGGAAGTGAGTCAATGGATTCAGAAGAAGCTGCTGCCAAGTCACCAGTCTTCTTCTTTCTAGCGAGTCCCTTCCGGCCGGAAGATGCTGAGGGTTGTGGGATTCTGGTTTCCGGATCCTGGAGCTCCTGGTCCCCATCTGCAAGATCAGGTGTAGGAAGTGGAATTTGTTCTGGAGTGCGTGTATCGGCACGGTTGATACCTGCTACCTGGTCAAGACTCAGCCCTAGGTCCCTAGAATTCCGCCAGCTGTCTCGACCCTCGAGAAGTTCTGGAATGGGCGACGGCAGCCCTCTCTCATCTAGACTCCCTCTTCCACTTAGCCCCGCAAATTCAGTGCTTCTCCCCCTCCTAAGACCGCCAAGTGGAAGTGGAATCCCCGTCTTCTTCTCACCCGCTTGGACTCCGGCCTGGTCGGATATTTCAATAGTCCCATTGTCGACTTCCCCCCCCCTAGGACGGACTCCATCGTTGAACGCCTCCTCTTGTAGTCCCGACAAAGTCGCCGTGCGTGCTTCGACGTGATCTGACTGACTAGCATCAAAAGAGGGTCTGCCAGGATCCTGAGAGGTGAGACTCTCATTATGGATAGATGCCGATGCAGCGCTGGCAGAATCAGTGGCATGATTGTCCGATTTGCCTCCACCAAACACTCCAGCGAACGAACGGAATGATCTGGAAGTAGTAGGCCGAGTGTGGGTTTCCCCCTCGTCAGACACTGAGCGGGTTGGTGGCGACGGGATTTTAGTAGGTTCGGTCATGGCCCTCTGTACTACATTTGCAAAGCCGGGTTGTTTAGATGGTGAAGTGGAAGGGGACTGCTTAACGCCCAACTTGCCAAAGAGGCCTCCCCATCGAGACTTTCCGGACTCAGGAGAGCCAGCCTCACTAGCGGACCTTTCCTTTTCTTCCTTCTTCTCTCTCTTCTCCCTCTCTTTCTCTTCCCTCTTCTCCTTCTTTTCCCTCTCAATACGCTCCTTCTTTTCTTTTTTACTCTCAGTACCAGACCCGGCAGCAAGCCTCTCGGTCTCTTCCATCATTTGAGAATCATCACTATGATATGTGACACTGCTCTTTCTGGACCTACGCCCTGGCAAGAATCCATCCATAATAGAAGCTGGAGGGGTGGAGTGAGGCGTACGTTCGACGTCTCCCGGGCCACCCTGCGGGTGAAATTTATCACCGCCGCCTCCCATTCTCTTCATACCCGAGAGCACACTTGCTGTAAGAGACATTTTGCGGGTGGTATCTGTAGATCTCCTTTCAAGAGTAGAAGGTGAAGACTCCAAAGAAACACCACCAGACCCGGGAGTCATAGAATCGGCTCGCGAATCTGAGCTCATCGAGTCGGTAGTCTTCGACCGCCCAAACAACGACCCAGTCCTCTGTCTTCTAGACTTGGACCGAGAACCACTCCGCAAGACCTGGGGAAGTCTCGACAGACTCCTACTTCTGTCGCCCTTTGTCTCTTCCCCTTCAATGGAGCGTTGGTCAACAGGTGTAGGAGGTTTGGTAGCTTCAGGGGTGGCTGTGATCATTTCACCTAAGACGAGCCCAGGATCGAATCCCGCCTGTTCGGCCGCTGCCATAGCGGCCGCCGTGAATTCTGCATTCTCCTGTTTCTTCTCTTCGGTAGATTTCCGGCTTGGTGGCCTGGGAGTAACAGAACGTGATCCTTCCCGGCTCCCTGGAGCGTTTTGTCGCGAAACTGGAGTGTTACGGGTAGTGGCGGTAGGCGTGTTATCCATAGTCCCCCCTGTAGGAGGAGTTGCAAATTCAGATTCTGAAGCCGAAGTAACATCGGCAGAGTAGCCGGATTTAGTTCCTAAAAGACAATCAGAACACTATTTACCACGTAGATCACGAAAACATACTTGAAGAGTCATATCCATGCGCTTGACTATTAATGCTACTAGACGATGTGCTCTGCTGGAACAGAAATCCCTCTGTTATATTCGGCGCGCCATCTAAAATATTTTAGTTTGCTATGCCCCAATCGGAAATCATGATCACCCACCCATCTGTGCAATAAACTCATCAGACCTAGCCCTCGCCTCAGAAGAATAAAACGGAGCACGCTCATCAGCAGTAGGTCTGGTCTTCGTTGGCCTTGCTCTTTCGGTCGTACTCCTCTTAAGCTTATGCCCCTCTGGGAACGCACGCCCACGCTCCGAACCCTCAGCTCCGGATCGAGATTCAACTCGAGACTCCGATGAGTAAGAAGCTCCTCCCTCCCCAGCAACGAGCCGGGAGTCGACACGCTCGGTCTGACTTCTCTTGAGCCTCTGGCCTTCGGGCATTTGCGGAATTCCAGGAACCGTCGCAGATTGCGTTTGATGATGCTCCGAAGATCCTGAAACTGAAGCAGTGACCCCGCTTGATCGGGACTCGGAAGAGTAGGAAGTCGCTCTTTCTTCAACGACAGCGCTCCGAGGGTCAACAGCAGGATGTCGAATATCAACACGCTCAGTCTGGCTTCTCTTAAGTCTGGATCCCTCAGGCACCGGTGGGGCACCAGGAGTATCAGTAAGCCGGACCCGACGCTCTAAAGAGCCAGTAGCTGCGCCAGAACTTGACTCGGAAGAATAGGATGTTGGCCTCTCATCAGCGAGAGCATGTCGAGTATCAACACGCTCAGTCTGGGTTCTCTTAAGCCTATGTCCATCGGGCATCGGCGGCATTCCTCGGCCTGTTTGAACCTGTGCTTGGCTCTCCGAGGAACCAACGAAAGTAGTAGTAGCGTCGCTAGACCTAGACTCAGAAGAGTAAAATGTTGAACGCTCGTCGAGAACTTCCCTACGCTCACCGCGCTTGAGTCCACGTTCCTCGGGCATCGCGGGGATAGGTTGAGCCTGGTATTGGACATCTGTAGCCCCCGAAACGGCTGTAGTAGTAGCATCAGGACGAGACCTGAACTCAGAGAGAACTCCTGATCGCTCTTCATGAGACCGCCGAGACTCCGCGCGTTCGGTATTACTCCTCCGGAGGCGACGGCCTTCTGGGACTGGAGCGCCTTGTCTATGATCAAGTGTTTCCGCTGAAGATCTGGCATCAGACATATACGATCTAGGCCTCTCATGGACACCGTGTTGGGGTTTGACTCGCTCAGTCTGGCTTCTCCTAAGCCTATGGCCCTCCGGCACTGCGGCCTGGCTTTCAGTCGGGGATGGAACATTTGCGTCAAAAGTAGTTCGAGACCTGCGCTCAGATGTGCTTCTTCGTAGCTGCATATCCTCCGATGGTGCGGATCCATATGCCACTGAATCGGTAGATGACGAAGCAGAGACATCACGCGAGCTCCTCCTGTCCGACCGGCTGCTCTTTTTCTTGATTTCTGGTAACGGGGGCCCGAAGACCGTATCCGAGGCATCCCCGGTTGTGACCCTCGACTCAGAACGAGATTCGGAAGAGTACGACGTACGCCTCTCATCGCCAGGTTGGCGTGACCTACGCTTAGACGAGATGGCCTTCTTGAACTCAAACCCTTCCGGTAGCGAGGGCCCGTAATAAACAATATCCTGAGATACTGACGCAGTGCTATGAGACTCGTGCCGAGACTCAGTATGAGACTCAGAAACGTCAAGGGGCGATGGTTGTTCCTCAGCGCGTTGGCTCGAACCCCTCCCCCCAGAGCTAACCCTGAAAACAAAGTGGTCAGGAAGGGGTGGTCCATATGCGACCAGTCCAGATGCAACCTGCTCCGACCTCGATCCAGATTCCAAAGTGTAAGACTCAGACGACCCCTCAAACCTGTTTTGTTCCGAGTAGCTTCGGAATTCCCCGCTGTTTTCCGCAACCTTGGTGACAGTAGCTTGAGAGGAAGCCTTCGAATCAGAAGAGTAGAGAGATCTGTCATCGGCCGGGGGGGCGGGCTTGCTAGTCCCAAATGAATAGTCTTGCGGCAGTGGGGGGCCATAAACGATATTTTGTTTCTGCGCTTCGGCCGCTTCAACGCGAGCCGCCTCCTCAACCTTTCGCAGGAATTGTTCTGGCGTTGATCCGTAATAAGATGCATTCGCTCCCAAAACTTCGGTCCTGCCCTCTTCGTGAACAGATATGGCCGTCTCAGATTGGGGTCCATAAACCACAGGCGGGGACTGATCGAAATATACAGGCTCAGCAACTGGCACCGAAGGGCCAGGACCAGCAGAGAAATAATCTGTGGGCAGCTCAGGTCCGTAGAAACTCTCTTGCTGTGTAGTTTTTCGGAACCGATAGTTTTCCGGGAGTGCGGGGCCATAATAGACGTTCCTCTGGCGGCCTCGCTGCTCCTCCTCAATCTCTTGCGACTCCTCGGCGATGCCGATAGCAATGACTGTCTCGGCGGTTTTCATGGCATTATTTGGTTGTGGGGCAACAGGGATACCGGTAAATGGCTTTCCGATAGCAATATCCTTATCTAGAGTGCTAAAGCCGACTTCGGGACTATCCGGGGGAGGGCTCGCAACGACGACCTCGGGGGACCCAATCTCAAGTCCCTGTGCCTCCGATTCTTGTACCCCAAGCTGCTCCTTTGAGGACTCCCTCTCCTTCTCCCCCTCGGTTGGCGGGAAATAACTACTAGGATCAACATGGACCAATAATGGAGTCTTGGGAGTTCCAGGCGGAGGAGTTGGTGCAGTCTGTACAAGCTTTGGAACACCTCCGGGGACCGTCCAGCTAGGCTCAACAAACTCGACTGGCTTCATCGGCAATTCTGCGAAGCTAACATTCCTCTTGCTCTTGCTAGGCTTCTCATCCAAACCAGCATTCTTCCGTATCATCTCGACTTGCTCCCTTCGTGCCTTCTCCCGCTCGGTTTCACGCTCCCTCGATCGCTCCCGGTTCCTGCTAACTTCGCGTGCACCATAGTTGGGATCCGCTTTGCGTTTGCGTCGACGGGCTTCACGGGCCTCTTTCTGTTGAGCGGCAAGGACAGCCATCTGAGCTTCGAGTTCAGCGGCCTTCGCCTCGAGATCAATTCGTTCCCGCTCTGCGCGCTCGGCCGCGAGGCGGCGATCAACTTCCATTTGAATGAGGCGTTCCTCTTCAGCTTTTCGCTCCCGCTCGAGTTCGATTTCCTGTTCTATCATTTGGAATTCCTCTGCGTCTTTACGCTTTGCCTCGATCGTTGCTATGGTGCGCTTGTGTTCTTCCTCTTCGGCTTTTCGCCCCCGCTCAAGTTCGATCTCCTGTTCTATCATTTGGAATTCCTCCGCATCTCTACGCTTGGCCTCGGCCATTGCAATGGCGCGCTCGCGTTCTTCTTCTTCAGCTTTTCGCCCCCGCTCGAGTTCGATTTCCTGCTCTATCATTTGGAATTCCTCCACGTCTCTACGCTTCGCCTCGACTGTTGCAATGGTGCGCTTGCGTTCTTCGACCTGGATCTTGTATTCACGTTCCTCCTCCTCTCCTCGTTTTCGCTGATCTTCCTTAACTTTCTCAGCTTCAATTTGCGCCTGCAGTGTGCGGGTCATCTCCTCTTCCATATTCAGTCTGCGTTCCTCTTCTTGCTGCTTCTGAAGCTTCACCCTCAACTTCTCAGCTTCAGCTTGAGCATACAGCTGTCTCGCTACCTCCTCTTCCATTCTCTTCTTCTCGCGGTGTTCGGTCAGTCTCTTTTCTTCCTTCTCTACCAACCGCTTCCTCCGCAGATCCTCCTCGGCCTCAATTTGGATTTGGATCCTGCGCTTTTCCTCTTCCTCGGCCTGCCTAGCTCTTCGAAATTCGTATTGGGCTCTCTCAAGTGCTTGTTCTCTTAGTTGCTTCGACCGCTCTCTCTGCATAAACATCCTCCTCTCAAACTCCGCCTCTTCAAGTTTCCTCATCTCGAAAAGAACGGCGTTTCGCCTTTTCTCTTCCGCAACCCTTGCCTCTCTCTCCCGCTCTCTCTCCCGCTCCCTCTCGAAAGCAATCTGCCTCTCCAGTTGTATCCTCTTCTCATCTTCCTCTCTCTTAAACTGTAATACCATCACGGCTTTCTGCTCCTCCTCCAACCTACGAACACGGGCTTTCTCCTGCTCCATCTCCATTCGACGCCGGTATTCGGCAGCGCGCTCCTGCTCTTCTCTCCGGGAGCGCTCTTCCTTGGCGAGACGCTCTTTGCGAGCAATCTCTTCTTGTCTTGCCTGCTCGATACGTCGGATAGTCTCGTTTTCACGCTCCCGAGCCAGGGTGAGTTGGATTCGCTGAAGTTCGAGCGCCTCCTCGTCACGGCGCTTCTCTTCAAGTTCCAGATCAAGCTGGATTCGCCGCTCCTCCTCCGATTTGCGAAGCCGCTCAGCTTCCTGCTTCTCGTAAGTCAATTGTCCCATTTCTCTAGCTTCCCGCTCAGCCGTCTCCCTTCTCACTCGCTCCTCATACATCATCCTCTCATGCTGCTCTTTCTGAATACGAGAAATATCAAACACACGATGTTCTTCCACTTTCCTCTGCCCCTCCAACCCCTCCTTCCCAAACATATGTCCCACCTCAACCGCCCCTTTATGCTCTTCCTGCTTCCGTATCCTTCTCTGCTCCTCTTCACTTCTATGCGCTTTCTCTCTCTCTGACAAGCCACCCATTACGATTCCCGCAGCAACACCCCCGGCCAAACCAGCGACCCCCGAATGTGACTGTGACTCGACACCAGCGGATACCTGCCGCGCAGTAGATGTAGAAGTGGACTCCGACTTATTAAAAACCACGCTGCTTGAATGAGTAGTGTGATGTTGTACAAACGTATTATTAACCGAGGTACTAGCGTTTACTGGCGCTGGCTGTATCGGTACCGGGATTGGTCTCACTAAATTCTCCCCGTGCTCCCCTTTGATGATATTCCTCTCCACCACTACCATCCCGGCCGCTTTTGGTAGTGGTGGTTGGCCTAAAAAAGGCTTTGATTGCTGCTGGCGCCATAACTCTTTGTAATAACTGTCCGCTTCGTGGAATTCCCGCTGCTGTTCCATCGTATAAGACGCGTCGCTGGGGACATAGTTTGTAGTTTCGAACCTTAAGTCGGCTCTCGCAGCCTATATTACCCAATCAGCCCCCAATATCAGCAATCACTTCTCCCCTCTTCGTCCCAGCAGATAACATTGAAGTTTGCGTACCTTGTTTACATCCTTACTAGATTCCGATACATCCAGAACAGTTGTCGTGATTCCGGTCTTTGAATTTTCACTTACAATCTTCCCGTCTCTAGTGACAAAGATCTCCGATTTGGAACCCCCACCCCCTACCTTCTTCCCCATTCTCGAATCCCTACTCCTACTCCTGCTCCTCTCCGATCTCCGTGAACTGCTTCCACCAAAAATACCAAGGAAGCCACCACCGGAGCTAGAAGTAACCTTTGTAGTTGTTGCAGTCTTGTGATGGTGATGATGGCTCTTGCGCTTTGAATAGCGCGAATCAGCAGACTCCCAACTGTCTGCTGAAGTAGTCCTGTGACGGCCAGAAACCATTTCCGATCGATGGGGGGACCTCCCTTCTCGCACAGCGGCAGTAGCGCCTATAGAAGCGGGCCTCTTCGGGGAATGATCTCGTCCGACCAAGACCTCTTTCCGGCCTCTCTCACCCTCTGTATACACCCTGCTTTCGGTTGTCGTCCTCGAAACGAGAACCCCCTCGTGAGTCTTAACATCACTGCTTCCGCCAAAACCGAACAGTCCAGTTTGATTTTCGCTCGATTGAACGGTCGTCGGCGTAACCTTCGTGGACACGGCCTGGAAGATATATGGCTTTCGTTGCTTCTCTTTGCCTCCAGCTTTGCCTTCATACCAGCTACTACCACCACTACTAGAGCTAAGACGCGAACTGACCGATCCGGATCGAGAGACGCGAGCATCGCCACTGAAGAATCCACCATGGCGAGCCCCGCCAGCAGCCCATGAACCCGATGAAGAATGTCCGTAATGACTGGCGGAGTGAGAAGAGTGCTTCCTCGAAGTGGAACGCCCACCACGACCAGCCCAGGCACCAGCGACACCCATCACGCCTCCAGCAATATGGCCACTACTTGAACTCTTGGCCCATTTACGGGACCCACCAGAGTCGCGCCCGGATATTCCGATTGCCGCACTGCCAGAAGAATGCTTTGAGGACGACTCACGATGATGGCCCGATTGCGGGGTACCGTAATCAATCCAGCTCTTTCTCCGTTTACCAATGCCAAAGGCGCTCGAGATTCTGCTACCGGTAGATCTGAATGACTCTGCGATTGATCCAGCGTACGACTTGCCACTCCTAACAGAGAATGAGTCGGTTGATCTCTTGGATTTCTTGTGGTGGGATCCGTAGATGAGACCGGAATAACTGGATTCATTGTCGGAAGACGAAGATGAGGATGAGGAGGAAGATGAAGATGACGACGATGACGACGATGACGATGACCCGGCCTTCCTCCCATTGCGCATATCATAGAGGCTAGAGCTACCGCCTACGGTATCGCGGCCATGATGATGACTTGAACTATGAGTAGTAGATGACAAGTATTTCTTCGACTTCCTAGCGTGCTTCCTACGCTTGGATCTCTCCTTCGATCCAAAGAAGTACGAGAGCATACCCGTATTCTTACTCGATCCATAAGAGCTCGGTGAAGACGAGTATAAAACACCATATTGCAGCCCCGACTCCTCCCCACCCGACGAAGTCTCACTCGGAAATTGGATCAATCCAGGATGCGAGGCCTCGCCGGAAGACCTGGAATGGCGATAGCTTTCCGAATGCTTGCCCTTTCCCTTGCCTTTGTGATCGGATATACCGAAAAGCCCAGTATAGAGCGATGCCGTAGAGTCCGAGTGATGCTTCTGTCCATTAGTTCCACTAGCGCTGGCAGTGTAGTGGTATGGGTGAGCACGGCCATCAGACCCATATCCTGGGTTGTAGTAAAGATTGCTGTCCTTAGCCTTGGCTAAGTCACCGCCTCTTAACACACCGCTAGAGTGCTTACGAGTCCTCGTGCTAGTGTGGCGTCCAGTCTCGCGGTGGCGGGAATCAGACTCTCCCGACACAGAACCAGCGGTGCTTCCGGTAACTGTTCTCCACATGGTCTTCGCAACGCCGCCGGGATTGGACAACATGCTACTATTACTGCCACGGCGTCTATGGGAAGAATGGATCGAGTACTTGGATTCTCTTTTCTCTTGTCTCCTGAGCGCTCTCTGCTCCCTTCGAATGTTCTTCTGCAATCTTTTCCTCTTTCGGGCATTATCCGATAGATCCGAGCCGCTGTCTGAGGAGCTGCTGCTACTGCTGCTGCTGCTGCTACTGGAAGAAGCACTGGAACCACTCCTCCTAGATCGCGCAAACCATCCAAACAACACCCTTCTAGATGTCTTCTTCCTCTTCACGCGCCAACCTTTCTTAGGATGCCAGCGTTGCCCATAGTGATGTGTTCTCGGCGCATCTAAATAGGTGGTCCCCGGCGTGAAACAATCTCGACAAACGCCCATGATTTCGGAATAGAGCTCGAAATTACCGACCGTCTCGCGCTCTTCCGCCTTGATATTTTCCCAGATCTTTCTAAACGACTGACGGAGAGGAGGTGGAGAGCCACTGTGGCCGTGTGTGGCGTGCAAGTGAGGGATGTGAAGAACACCTCCGGCAGCGGAAGCGCCCACAAGTCCGGAGGTGTAGTGCGATGTGCTGGAGCTAGATGTAGCCTGGTGGGAAGCCGAATTGTTAGTGTTGCCTTGGTAGTATGATGCCGAGTGTCCCCCTTGGGTCGTGTGGGATCCACTAGCGGCCGCAGGAGTCATTGTTGATGTCGGCTTGCTTCCTGGATAATAGGGGGAGGCCTGTGGGACGGGCACCGGGTTGTAGTAACTGCCATTGCCGCCGACTCCCATTGTTGCGGTGGGTTTTCCTAGTGAGACTCCTGCAGATGTGGTCCCTCCAGTCGCGGTCGTATACGATGAATTCCCTTGCAAGTTAGTAGATTGGGAGGAGCCATACGCACCTACTCCTCCGCCAGTATCCGTCCCACAATACGTCGACGCGTCCTGGCCCCCATATGCCGATGACAGGGGATTCGTCGACGTTCCATAATAATCGTTTGCTTCTCCCTTACTCTGTGTTCCTCCATTAACCCGCTTTTCGGTGGTGGTAGTGGATCCTTGGCCGCCGGTTTGCGTCTTTGACGAAGACATCGCGATTAAGGATTATATATACCGATGTGTAATGCGTTCCGTGATTGTTCGTGATGTAACTTTTGAGGGGTATTTCGTTTGTTGTACAGTCGTTATACTAATACAAAATGCGGCCGTAATTCGATAAAGGAAGGGACGTGGTTTTTTTGTAGTTTCCTGTAATACCCTTTTTCATTTAGCAGAGCATATAGGTTGGGGGGGTGTGAATTCCCGGGCTTGGAGTGTTTGTTATGATTGACCGGAATCGGGGTAGGATAATGTATGGGGAAGTATTACGGGGGCTCACAGGAAGTACAGCCGAAGGCGCAAGTGCTACTATTAGAGGGGGAGCCTGGTACGGCGGGAGATGTTGGCAAGGGGTATGTTGTATGGTGGATGGGAGGAATTCGTTTACCTTCGTTAAATGTCGTAAAAGTGAAAATGAAGATGAAATTTCAAAAAGTGAATATATGGATGAATGGATGGATGGATAGGGAATAGATGGGAAGGGTCGCGGATAGGACTTGTCCCGACAAACGCAGCGAGTGAGAGGAAATAGGTGGATGACAAAGTACGTGATGGATGAATGACAGATGGGTTTGTGATGATAGATTGAGATTTTGGTTTTCTAGCAGGTCTGCCTAAAAAAAAAGGGGGGGGGGACTCTGCGAATTCGAATATTGTAGGACGACGATGAATCTTTGACGCAAGACTCGGATGAGCAAAAGGCGAAATGGACAAAACTCTCTCTTTGAGGGGGGGGGAAAGGGGAGGGTAAAGCTCGGCCTCAATTCAATTCATCCCTGAGGATGCAGACAGAGAGGGAAGCGGCGACTGTGCAGGCGCGATGTGATGTGGCCGCGGATCTTTTTTCACTCAAGCTAGGGCAGCGTTAGAAGTCTACTGCAGAATAATGTACAGTACGAGGGCGTAGTTGCCAGGATGGGCGACTTGGAATGCCGGTATCAGCCAAAAAGCGGGCCACGCAGACGCAGAAGCACAAGCAGCAGCAGCGCCAATCTCCCTATGCGCCACACGCACTATAGTGGACGGTAAGTGTAGGCAGGAAATAGGGGGTGAGATAGAGAAGAAAGGGAGAGTGAGAGAGGGAGAGGGAGAGGAAGAGGGAGAGGAAGAGGGGGATAGAGAGTGTGTGTGGAAGGAAGCTGTGGTTAGTTGTCGTGATCGATACCGGTAGGTGAAGACTTGGGGGGGATGGCCAATAGGTTTTTGGGGCTGGTGCGGTAGGGGACGAAGAAGGTTCAAAGAAGCTCAGTGTTGATCGATGGTCGAGCACGCCTGTGCGTTCCCTTGTCACTCCTCCTTTGGAGCAATCAGAGTGGACAGGATAATGAGATGGAATGATTGCCCTCCTTGCCTCTCACGTTTGTCACTCGATTTTCATCTCCATCCAGTCCGATCATGCATAAAAGGTAAAGTGTGGTGCCCATATCACAGATCAGAATGTAATTCATATCATACCCATACTCGCACTGTATGATACCAGTAGGACGACTCGAGTGTAGCTTGGGCATGGGCCATACACACATGCAATTCGTTCGTTCACCCTCCAATTCTTCTTCATCCACGCTCCGCGCCTTTTTCAACGCTGCAAGCTCCTTAACACTTGGAGCAAGTGAGCTGCACACCCTTTCCTCCCTATCGAACGATTGGCCAGCCGATCCTACCATCGTTACCCCCCCAACCGCAACAAAACAAACGGGGCGTGTTTTGTTTGGCTCGTAATTCTCCCCCGGTTGCCTTTCCCGGTTACGTGCATGCGGGCTGCAGGGATATTACAGGGATATATCTGGTTCTCACCAATTGGGTCAGCCAATTTGACATAATACCCTACGCCATTTCAGCTCTTTTTTGATTTCCCGTCGGGCCACGCCTGAAAAAGAAAGCGCGCGAGAGGATCGGTGATTCTAGGATCTCTGGGCGAATCACCGCGAGAGAAAAAAAAGAAATTGAGGGTTGTCGACAATCCTTGCCTGGAAACCATTACCGGTACCCTCTTGATCGCGTCTCCGATAGGAGAATGGCAATGCTACGGCAGCCAAAGAGGAATTGAAGCCACGCTCTTACCTAGATCTTATCTTCCCGTAACAGTGATTAGCGAGCTCATATTATGAATTCAGCCAGCATTGCTGCCTCAGAGAGCACCGTGGCCCCTCGGCTATCCAGCAACACGTATTCTTCAGCGCTAGTTGGCGGCCAGCTCATAATGAATCATTCATCGAATGCGTCTCAGGAAGAGGATAGCGAGTGAGAGTGAGTGATTCGCCGGGGGTCATGGAGTGTCCAGTTAAGGTACTGTACCGTAGTGGTGTGGAGAACAAGTGTTTGGCACACATGCGAAAGTGCACGAGATCATTGCACAAGCTGATTAGGTTGCTTTTATATGCGGGGTACCGTGGTGGGATGCTTGAAATATTGGTTAAGCTAAGGGATATATGATAATCCTGAGACCACGGGACCATAAGCATCGATCGTCGGGAGAATGGGAGTCTGTGGGTACCGGTAGTAAGCCCTCATCAAGGGAGATTTGTCTTGCTTATATCAGAGATGATACTGTGCGCCCGACATCATGTCCTACATTACGCGTACCGTAGATACCGGTAGTTATTGGTACCGGTACGGTACTAGAGGATGAGCGTGGGGGGGCATTTTCTATGGGGGATTTGACGCTAATTCGTGAAGGGGGATTGAGGGATGTCGCCGTGCAGGACCTCAGGAGAACCGATACCCAGCGAAATTTCGGTGATGCTCGGGGACGATATGAGGATGTCATAGGCGGACAATAGCAACGACTGCGCTGGAGCCGCTGGGATACCGGTAATCGGTATGGTCGGGTCAAATGTGCTAGATTTTTGATGGACATCCTAGATATCATACCGTCATGACTTGAATCAACACAAGTAATCCATTTTGCTTACATAATACATTAGAAACCATTGGGGTTTGCCTGGCATTGCCTCGAACACGACCTGGTAATGCGAAATTCTGTCGGCTCGTGAATATTGCTCTTATTGCACCAGAAGACGTAGAGCTAGATGGGAGTCCCCTCTGAGCACTTCTATCAAGCGATATCCTCCTAAGGATGCGGCTGCGATCAGAAAATTTTCGAAAATAATTATTGTGTTGGATTTTGGTTGGTTTCAAACGCCCGGCACTGCCGGTATGTCGTTGGAGCCCTATCACTACGGTACGCAGCAACTTTCGGTTAGAACCCGAAGAGTTTGGTTCTGCCATAATATTATAGAGTAATACCAACATGAGAGCACGCAGGGACTCCTGCCCCGCATGCCGCGGCAGCAACCCTTTTTTTTGGAGGAAACATTCGAATTAAGCTATCATACTCTAAACTCCCTTAAAATATCTTCCTCTCGATAAAAGCCCTCGAGCCTCGAGTTTAAATTTTCTCCAAAATTTATCATTATAGGTAGGGTTAGGGATCTGATCAGATCTCTTCAGCTTCGGCTTAGTCCCAGTTTAGGTTATCAGCACACTTTAATGATGTCGCAAGGTTCCGATCGGGCCGCAAGCCGCATTTCAGCCCTATGGTCCGTATGTACCACCAATAGGGCTAGTGAGTGCTATTACAGGTAGAGAGGGCATTTTTAAAGCATTTCGAAGATCGCTACTCTTGTGTGATTGGGGAAGGAATTGTGGTTTAATCGTGTTATATAGGTTTTCCCTGGAGCCGCACAGGAAAACAGGGCTCGGGGGAGATATGATCCTGATAAGGGTTTGGGCTGGAACTGTAGGCCCTCTATGAGGTGATTAAAGCAAGCATGTGCCAGCTGGGGCCAAGACCGGTGGCATATCTGCTGTAATCGGATCTTCTTGACCTACCGTACTTTTACACTAGGGCCTGTTTTTCATACCCCCCTGGCTATGTACTGCCCTCTAACCGTGACTGTTTTTGTATTTTAACCTCCCACTCATAGCTTCCTTCCTTCCTTCACTTCTCTTATTTTCTCAATAAACATCCATCACCTCCACCAATTTCCTGAAATTTTATATTATCTGCCTTTCTCTTCAAGGTTTCTTTACTTCTTCATATTTCTCTAACAAATACCAATTAGAGCTACGTATTTTCTGATATTCTCTCCTACCTCCCATTTTACTCTGCCCATTTTCTCCCCTTTCTAGAATCTATTTATTTCAAGTTTATAATTTTATGATTATTTTCTCTAATTTTCTTCTTTATTGAGGAAGTACTTTTGCTTTCTACATATACAGGTATGTTCAATTGGTTGCTTACTACCATTATTTACTCTAACAACTATTAAAAAGAAAATAAAACTGAATACATTTGAAGAAGTATAATGTGAGAAACATATAGCAATAGGAGGAAAACAAGAAAAGATATTGAAATTGAATTGGAGAAACACAATTTCGCAATTGACTTATGTCTTACTGACACTGGAAATAAAACCTTTAAAGTCACATTTGAATTTTCAGAGTTAGTATACCTAAGGATGTATATTAAGTTCATTGTATACAAAGTGAAGCATACCTGATACAGGAAGTCTAAAATCTAGTGGACAATTCTAAAATTTATTTTACTTAAGGCTTGTAATTCAGTAGTAGAACTTACTACCTCTATTTCTACCAGGTATGGAATTTAATATCTAGTGTATATTATAACACATACTAGAACTAGAACAATTGACTTATTTTTCATATTCTTTAAAAAAAGACTCTGGTTGTTCTCAATAAGTAAATAGGCAGAGTATACTCAGTTAAGAAGTATATCTAAGAAGGATTCAGATTTAAATATGAGAGAAATAAATGTCAATGAATTCTAAACTATTATATAGAGAAAGTCAACATTGTTTTTGTTAATTTGAGTTTGGTATAACTCTTGTATATGTTACAATTCTCTCTTCTCCGGCTGATACTTGCAGCAGGTATCTGATAGTTTGCTAACGATCGCTTCTCTGAGGTTGATAGATGTTGCAATAGCTAACTCCTTGGACTCCTATCTAGCAACGTTGATCACTAGGCTCTTGTAAGAGAGTTATGTCTATAATCCTGAACATGTGATAGGTAAAGGTCTTGTGTTTGAAAGTAAAGTGTATTGAAAGTACTTAAATGGTTATGTGAAGAACCCAACTCCAATGCCTTTTTTTTTTCTTTCTAAACATATTTTAAATTTTATTTCTAGCTGAGGCCGAAGGCCAAAGGAATAAGTACAAAAATAGCATGTAACCGCGAAGGTTATGGCCACAACAAACTTCCACCCAGTCCAACCCGTCGTCGAGGTGGTGGAAACCGTGGGAGAAAAACCCATGGTATAAAACCCGCACCAAGCGCCTGGACATTGAAAACTATAACAAAATAGACATGAAACTCGCGACCAAAAGAAAGCATTTACCGAAAAGTCAAGAAAAAACCCAACAGTGAGAAAAACCAAAAATACCCAAACCCGTAGAAGAAGCACTGGAGAAAGCGCATCCGCCGTGAAGGCCTTTAACGATCCCCAACTGCAAACAGCATCGAAAACAACCATACACGGGGGTAATAGTTCCGGGGCTATATAGACCAGATCACGGGGCTGATGGTGAAACATGTGGTAGGTCGGGCCGAGGGAGTCTATGAGTCCTTAGAGGAGGCTAGGTGAATTGTGGCTGGACACCAGAATGACGAGTCCGATGGGGGGGGTGGTTGGCTGTAACCGGGCCACGGGATGAGGACCAAGTGAAAGGATGGAGGTGTGTGCCCAATCAAGTAGAAGTACAAGGGAGGGAGGACGGAAACGAGGTCACGCGTTTTCGACGATGCCGACCGTACCAAACAGTGATCCAAGGAGATAGTGCAATACCAGGGGGCAGAGCCCCCGGGGCCACTACTTTGACAATAGCCCGAGACTGCAACCGACCCATTGACGAAAGAAAGGAGTTACCGACTGTGGAGGTGCTAAGCGAGGCAGTGAAGCAACATCAGCAAAATGTAAAAACCAGTCCTGGTCCACCAAGGGGGGTTATGGTCCCCCTGGTCCTCCTGGTCCACCCTGATCCACCCTGGTCCACATTTGTGGTAAAATTTCAAAAAGGGTGGATCAGAATGGATCGGAGTGGACCAGGTGGACCACAGGGACCACAACCCCCCTTGGTAGACCAGGAGCGTTCAGGACCTCCTTGGACCAGCCATCAGAAGAGGGGAAAGGGGGTGGGTGTTGACGATAAATTCTCATGGTGTTGAGTTTTCAATTGCCGGAGGTGTAGAGGAGATTGTTTGTGACCCAACTCCAATGCCCTGAGGGTGCCCTTTAATAGGGGTTCTGCCCTCAACCCTAACCCTGTGGGACTCATACCTTTGCATCACGTAACTCCTGGCTCCTACTGAGTCATAGTGTGAAATCCATCAGCTGACTCGTACGAGTCAGCTACGCCATATCTCGCAACCAATCAAAACCCATAAAACAGTCATGTGCCCTAACAGGGTCACATGCATGAGACCCATGACTTATAACTATAAGTCATGTGCGAGATACATAAACCACATGACCACAATCGTAAGTCATGTCATTAAACAACCAATAACACTCAACCAATGACAGGCTATTGTGTTACAATTTTCTCTTCTCAGAGTGATAATTGCAGCAGGTAACCGATAGTTCGCTAACGATCACTTCTCTTAGCCCAATAGCCATTGTGATAGCTAAGTACTCTGACTCCAATCTAGCAACGTGGATCGCCAGGCTTATATAAGACAGTCGTGTCTTGGTTTCCCGAAAGCGTGAAAGATAAAGATTCTTTGATTGAGAGAATAGTGTATTGTTACGATCCTCTCGTCTTCGGGTGATACTTGTAGCAGGTAACCGATAGTCTCCTGACCATCACTGCTTCGTAGCCAGATAGCGATTGCGATAGCTAAGTCCGTTGACTCCTATCTAGCAACGTCCATCGCTAGGGTCATATAAGACCGTGGTGTCTTGATTCCCGAAAGCGTGGTAGAAAAAGATCTTTGTATTGAAAGTATACTGTGTGAAAGAACTTAGATGGTTGAGTGAAGAACCCACATCTCATGCCCTGAGGGTGCCCTTATATAGGAGTTCTTCCCTCAACGCAAATCCTGCGTGACTCATTCCCTCGCGTCACACGACTCATGACTCATAGTGAGTCATAGTGTGAAATCCATGTGCTGACTCGTCCGAGTTAGCTGTGCCATGTTTTTTGATTAATCAAAACCTATAAAACAAGTCATATGCCCTAACGGGGTCACCTGCGTGAAACCAATAACTCATAATTATGAGTCATGTGCGAAATACATAAGTCCCATGACCACACTCGTGAGTCATGTCACTTAAACAACCAATAACAATCAACTAATAACACGCTATAGCGTCGGCATGTGCAAACCTATGTGTAACCGCCTCCTGGGTGGTGGCGGGAATTGTTAGGGTAACGATACTATCTCTATACCAAAGTGCAGTATATAACGAGACTAAGTACCGGAGGCTTAGACTAAGTTGTTGTAACAAACTTCTTACTATATCGCAACTACATCAGCAAAAATAATACTTGGCGCCAGGTACGCGGTAGGCGTCTGGCGCACCTAGCGCACATAACGTCAATCGCGAATCAGGACGCAACCACTAATAGTAGCTACCACCTGGCGCACCTTGTGCAACACAATATCTTCAGGGTGTCACCAGGTGCAACACCAAAGCGTCAGGGCCTCACCTGGCGCAACACCATATCGTCAGGGCCTCATCTAGTGCACCACCATATCTTCAGGGCGAATTAGGTCAAGGGTCTCCCCTTTAGCCGCTTCTCAAGCTGACCTAGGTCACAATATTCAAAGTTCATTTAAATAGTATTTTATTAAATTTCCTAATCCTAGTGCTATATCTAACTTGAAATACAGGGGTCACACATATGGCTTCCCGGGGCGCCGGGCACCCCCCCTCCCAATAGCTCCCCCGCGCATGGTAACTTCATGAATCTTAATGGCGTAGGGATGAGCCTTATACCGGCGTGTAGCTGACGATGAGCCCAAAACCCTCCAAGAAACAGAATTGGAATACACCCAGCGGTTGTGGAGGAATCTGCCATTGAGTAGAATTCCGCCAGGGTACTACCTTCATCCAGGTCAGCAACTTCCTGAGCTTTCATGCGACAAGGACGAACCTTATACCGTTAGGTAGCTAGGGACGAGCCCAGCAACCGCCAGCAAATAGAATTGGAATACGCCCACTGGTTGTGGAGAAATCAGCCATCGAGTAGAATTCCGCCAGGGTAGTACCTCCATACTACCTCCACAGCTGACCATGACTTCATGGGTTTTCATGCGATAGGGACATACCTTATACCATTGCGTAGGTGACGTCGAGCCCAACAACCTCCAGCAAACAGAATTGGAATACACGCAGTGGTTGTGGAGGAATCTGCTATTGAGTAGAATTCCGCCCTGGCTACTCTGACCCTCTCCACTGTAACAGGTTTAATCCTGTCCGAGGTATTCAATAGGACTAACGATAGACCAGCTAGCGCTAGCTCTAAGGGAGGCTTCAGGAGACGGGAGTATAGAGAGATAGAAAGGCTAACAAGCGGGAGGGAACTAAAGGATCGCCGTTCAACC
>Ga0307507_10002743_pt1 | contig 36055 bp, 9 predicted proteins | sample 7_EM_MG_FD_207223 | JGI IMG/M metagenome (GOLD analysis project Ga0307507, IMG submission 207223) | Populus trichocarpa ectomycorrhiza microbial communities from riparian zone in the Pacific Northwest, United States - 7_EM | ecosystem: Host-associated > Plants > Roots > Unclassified | place...
ACTTAGGGTTCTTTAGTAAGCAGGCTATAAAGTTAAGGTTAAGGCAATTAAGCATCTTATAAAGTACTACTATTACTGCCAAATAAACCAGAAGTCCCCTAGCCAATTCAAGTTCACCCTTAAAGATAACTACAACTTCAACTTCTATATTATCGTTAACGTTATGTATCTTAGCGGCAAGCCAGTACTCTAAGTTGTTAACTTCTTAACCTCCTTTTAAGCCGCACAATTTTTAAAGGATATATTAGCTAGGAACGCATGGGATACCCTTTAGTTATACTAGATTAATATCTACCTAGGACCCCCTAATTAAATTGTCTATAATATAGGAAAGAACTTCTTATCTGCAGAGTTTTAACAATAGATAAAGGCAATAGCAATTAAGGTCAAGGAAGTCCCTATTAAGGCATATAATAGTATTAGAAAAGTAGAGCAATATCACGCGCTATTACACCGCGTATATAAGATTATCTCTTTAGAACTAGAGGACGCTAGTGAAGAACTTACCTTGTAAATAGCTGTTAAAGCTATTAACAATTCTACTGGCCTAGATGGACTTGTACCTACGTTACTAGTCTTCAGCGCCTACCCTTAAATAACTAACAATTCTCTACTATCTCCCTTTGTTGTGTAACGAGCTGAGGCTATTTACAAGGCAATAAAGGAGGTATAACGTCTCTACGCCACACGCCAAGTCAACAACGCACTAGGAATAAGAAATGGCCTAAATATCTTAACTATGCTTGATCTGCCACTCCAGTCTAAGATACGCGTATGGTGTAAAAAGGGAGGATAGTTAGGCCTATATTAACTTATTACAATTAATGGCTAGATTTGCACTATTTAGATACCTTACAGACCCACTTAATTCCGTTTAACTGTTATTAAGCCTTACTATAAAGATAACAGTTCCAAGCCTTTATAGGATGCCCTAGAAGATGCTTTAGAGGAGAACTATAATTAACGTGCTCTAGAAGGCGACTACAATCCCAATATAATATTAGTAGATACGCCACAACTATAACACAGTAGAGGTCGCCCGAAGGGATTATAAAATCGCCAACATTTTATTAATTTTGAAGAGCAATTTATTGCTACTATTAAAAATAGAGTCGAGTTATTAATGGCCTTTATAACAGCTAAGGAGAAGGATGACTTTAAACTTGCAAAATAGCTCTAAAAGGAAGGTTATATTATAACTCCAGGAGCTCCTTTCTAAGTATCTAATAAGTAGGAGATTGAGGGTCTTATCACAAGAGGAGTTTTTAAATTTAAGAAGTATAACCCTACTAAGTTTAATAGAGTTCGCATCTTTAAGTTAAGAATGGTTAACGAAATTAAGGGCAAAGCTACTAACGCCCTATTTAAGAAATTAAGGCTTATTATCTAAGGCTACAACGATAATAGCAAGGAGGTAATTCTTACGCAGTCTCCCATAATTTAACGAGCTAGTTAGTAAGTTATTATTACACTAGCTCCCTCCTTAATAAAGAATAGAATAGCGGTTTATTTGTAAGATATTACTTAAGCCTACACCCAATTAGAGACGCACCTTTAGCGCTTAATATTAGTATACCTTCCAGAGCAAATTCGCTACTAGTATCCTAAAGATACAATTATAGTTGTGCTTAAGCCATTATATAGAATCGCAGAGGTAGGAACTCACTGGTGGGCTACCTATAGTAAGCACTATAAAGAGAAGCTTTTAATAACTACTTCTATATTCAATCCCTACTTCTTTATCACAACTACAGGAACTCCATTTAGAATTATTGGCATATAAACTAATAATATAATTATCTTAGGAGACGACCAATTTTTAGCTCTTAAAGAAGACGAGCTAGTAAAGGCAAATCTTATAGTAAAGCCAAAGGAAAAGCTTAGTTTAACAATACTATTACTCTTTAATGGATGCATCCTCTCTTTAAACGAGGATTCTATTGCTCTGCGCCAGAAGGGTTAAGGCAAGAAGATTAATGTTATTAACACTAATTCTCTAAAGCAAGGATACGTGGAGTAACGCGCTTGCGGAGCTTATATTGCTTCTATCTATTAACCTAAGGCTTTATTCGATCTCTCTATTGCCGCCTAACACTAGGAACTAATTAAGGACAACATTCTTGTCCTAAATAAACGCCTTTTCTAGTAAATAAACTATCTTAACTGGGGCCTATATTACGTGCCTATTAATCTTCCCACCGCTAAGCTCTTTGTATTTGTTGATGGATCGTTTATAAATAATAAAGATTTTAGCTCCTAGCTAGGATATAAAATTATTATCGCAAATAAGTTTACTAGAGAGAATGACTTTACAATCTATAGCAACCTTATCTATTGGAGCTTAACTAAGAGTAAGCGCGTTACCCGAAGTGTTTTGGCGTTAGAGATATATAGAATGGTTAGCGGAGTTAATATAGCAATTACAATTGGAACTACCCTAAAGATGATTATAGATTAACTTAAACTTCCTATTATCCCTATAATTGTATGCACCAATTTATACTCCCTCTATAAGTACTTAGTTAAGCTTGGTACTACAAAGGAGAAGCGCCTTATAATTGATATTATAGCACTTTATTAATCCTACAAACGGCGAGAACTCTTTAAGATTTAATAGATTAACGGTTAAGATAACTTAGTAGACGTAATAATAAAGGCAAACCTAAATAAGGCTTTAGAAACGTTTATTAACACAAACACTCTACATATACAAGTTAAAGGTTGGGTTAAAAGGGAGTAGGAGTATAACATTCTATAGACCCTAACTTAAACCAGCCAATCAGGATTTTCTATCCCCGGGATGGAAAATTGCTATTAGCTCGCTTACTACTAGCGCCTTGGCGGCCTACCTGTCTTTACATTATCTGCCAACTGCCGCATTGTCGCATATTGTTGTATATTGTTTGGTATTGCCGTATATTATTTGGTATTGTCGCATATTGTTTGGTATTGTCGCATATTGTCGCATATTGTTTGGTATTGCCGTATATTGTTTGGTATTGTCGCATATTGTTTAGTATTGTTGTACACTGTCTGGTATTGTCGCATCCTGTCTGTTTGTCTATATATAGATGGCAACCACAAAAAGAAGAGTTGCCAGTGTCGGGGATAAGGCAAGCTGCCGTCACGCCAGGCATGTTGCCGTCACGTACTGACGTGGCCCTAGCGTAGTGAGGAACCTTAAGTTCCTTACCCCTTTCCTTATTCCTATTAACAAGAAGAAGAACAACTATTATACTATCTACGAACCGTAGCTACGTGATATCCCCTTATATAACCAACAGATACCACCTGTTTTGGGGCAAGCTCTAACTACGGCTATACCACCTGTTTTGGCTGTTAATTGGGAGCAAATTAAGAAGTTTAGGAGTGCGCTATAAGCTAAACGTATAGAGACGTGTAGGTGTTGCAAGGAGTAGTGGTTTCAAATGGGCCTAGCTACAGAGGGTGACGATATTAGTGTATGCAAAGCCTGCATTAGGGACGCTAATAGCCTTAAGAATCTAGCCCTTCCTTCCCTGTTTAGTGAAGGCAACGAGCTTAATCCAGGGCCCGTTCCTGGCTTCCTACCTATACTTACCGCGGTGGAGGAGCTTCTAATTGCGCGCGTATACGTTTATCTGCAAGTTGTGCATATACGCGGCCAGCAACATCGCTATACTGGCCACGTCTGCTGCTTTGGCTAGAACATACTAAAGACTTAGAGGCAGCTACCACGGCTACCTTCTGAACTTGATATACTGGTCGTAAGGCCTACAGCAGCAGAGGGTGGCGAATACCTAAGTTAACGGTTTACCAAGCGGTATACCGTAAGGCGCTCTGCTATAGTATATTGGCTTTCCTTTCTAAAGATTAATCATCCGGATTACCGCGATGTTAAAATATGTAGTAACTGGCTTACCAGCTTACCTGAGAATGGTTCTATATTAGATTAGCTGCCTTTTATTAATAAGCCGGATTCTAATTCTAGTACCCTAAGAGCTTACCCCCCTCCTGGACCGCAGGCTGTATTTGCTCCTACAGGTAATTATACTCCTACTATTAATTATCCACCTATTGGGCTTGGCGATAACATATAGGATGGCGAATTTGACGATAACGTACTAGATACTTTGGTTTCTGATCTAGCGCCTAATCTTGGTAAATTAGAGCTTTTAAGTCGCGAGGTTTAATATCAGCAAGGCCTATAGGCGGGCCTAGAAATCCCTACTATGCGGCAGACACCTCTCTCTAAGCGATCAGCCAATTATATTATGCGCGGCGCCTTTCCTACATTATTCCCTTATGGCAAGGCTGATTTTGATACACTATAAAGACGTACGGTTACCCTGGCTGCGTACGCTAAGCATATGCTTAAGTATTAGGACGGTTAATTTAGCCGCCACCCCTTATTTCGCTACTATCTGTTTAATTGGATTATAAGAGAGCAAGCCCTTAAAGCCACCAGCTTCCTTTGCAGTTAATCTATTAAGAGTGGCCTGTCTCTAGATAAGCTCAGTAATCTTATTAGTAGTAGTAGGGGTGACCAGATTCTAAACAGGATTATACAGTATACACGGAAGCTTAAGGGCACTAGGCCTTACTGGAGACAGAAGAGAAATGAGCTTATAGCTTATACTGAAAATATTAAGAACGGGTCTCTATTCTTTACGCTTAGCACTACTAATTTACATTAGTATGATCTACAGTCTTATATGCCTCAATTTGATGAATATAAGGCTGCTAATAAGGCCCGGCGCCGTTAAATTGCATTTTAAAATCTTAACAAAAATCCTTATATTGCTGCTTACTGGCTGCATCGCCGCTTTAACCTGTTTAAGAAGCACGTACTTATAGATCTATTTAATAGCACTAACTTTTGGTTCCGGTTTAAGTGGCAGGTGCGAGGTAGTGGTTATATATACAGTTTCTTATGGTATTTAACGGCTCCGAAGCCAGACACGTTGACTAGTGAATTAAGGAAGGTGTTTGCTAAGTACTAGGTTACTTTTGTATCTATATTAAATCCTAATCAATCTAGGCCTCCTAATCTTTAATATCCTTTAGCTCTTGGCTATGAAGAACAGCTTAACAGTAGTAAGCTGCTTACTGCTTACCTTAATCGATTTTAACGCTACCGCAGTTGCACTAAATCCTACTGCTTGAGGTTAAAGAAAGGCTCTGCTAGAGTAAAGGGGTGCCGCTTTTACTTTCCACGCTCTCTCTGCGATAAGGCCGCTGTATTAAAGGATCAAAATCCACATTACTGGACGTTCTGTCCGCAGCGTAATAATAAGCTTCTTAATGGTTACAATGCAGCTATAATATTAGCGTGGATGGCTAATATTAATACTTCGCCAGCTACAAGTATATCAGTAATAGTTAACTATATAGGCAAATATTGCAGCAAGGAGGAGAAGAAGTTAACTTCCTACCAGGAGTTGCTCTAATTAGTACAGCTATACGCCAACAGTCTTTATGCCTTCGGCTTAGTAGTAGCCAAATTTATAAACAAGCTTATTACTAAACGCGATTAGTTGGCGTAGGAAGTATACTATCTACTTCTTAACATTCCCCTTTGCGAAGGCTCTAGGAACGTAGTAACTTTAGATTATTAGCAGGAAGACGATTAAAGCGCTGCGTATAAGCTTAAGGACGGGCAACTAGAGGAGCGCAGACTGTCTGCTTATAAGAAATATAAACGCCGCCCGGATAAGGTAGAGGACGTTACTTTCCTTAATTTTCTACTCTATTTCAATCACACTAATTACAAGCGTCGGCCAAGAGCAAGGCCTTGAGTTATATTATACTTTCCACGCTATAAAGGCGATCCTTCCTATCCGCAGTATCCTAAGTTCTGTTGTGTGAAGCTCCTTCTTTATTACCCATAGAGGGAGTATAAAGAAGTAGCTACTTATACTAATAAATTCGGGGCCCCGGATTACGTGGCTTCCTATTAGGCTTGCGTTGCATCTTATTAGCACCCACCTGACTACTTTTACAATTGGGCACTAGAGGAAGCTTGCAAGGCTGCTACTGATATTAATAAGTTTAATAACGATTTCGTAAACAATCTAGAGCTATATTAGTCCTTTAAGATGCTGCATGCCTGTATTTAAAACACTAACGTAGTTGAAGTTAAGGACCCTAACAAGCTTGGTAATAGGGAGCTTAATTATAACTATAATTAGGGTAGGCATTAGGGTATATACCCGCAGCTTAATAAGAGGACTTATTGGCAGGACGTACAATTACAGCCTCTACCGCGGAGCTACCTACCACAGACAGCAACTCCGTCCTCCCTATAACTGGCCCAGCGTTATATTTACGATGTTGTAGTTAGTTACTATAGGCAGATCCAGATGGGCCTTAGTCCCCCCCCACTGCGGGTTAATATTAATGGAGAGGTAGGAACTAGTAAATTATATCTTATTACAGTTCTGTCTGCTATGCTCTATGATATAGCAATATCTAATGGCAAGCCGTTACTATTAGTTCAAGCCACCCCTACTAGAGTAGCTGCCTTTAATATTAACAGCAGAACTATATACGAACTGTTAAGGTTGCCGGTAAACCGTCCCTTTAAGGAATTGCCTATTGCCAGTCTTACGCCTTTATAATAGGCTTTTAAGGATATTTACTACCTCATCCTTAACAAAAAATTAATAATTGGGCAAGTACATCTAGCTTAGATTAATTGCCACCTCTATTAGATCTATCCTACGCGTAACAATAATTACTTTAGAGGCTTAAACGTCTTACTAGTGGGCGATTTCTATTAACTGTCCCCTGTATGTTAGACGGCCTTATATAGTAGTCTATCTACTCGCCTGTTGGAGCTTATTAGCTGTGGAAAGGAAGCCTATAAGGCAATTAACCAAACTGCTGTCCTTAATTAAGTTATGTGGTAGGGCGGTAATAATGCCAAGAGTTCTGTATTTAGGACCGCCTTTACCAAGCTACGTATTGATTCTGTAAGTAATTTAACTTAGAAGCTTCTTTTAACTAGGTATTAACAGGGCTTATCCATTAACAAGGTTGTAAGCTTTAATAACACAATCCAGCTCTATAACACACGCGCAGCTGTGGGTAAGTATAATGCTATCTGGCTTTGCGACCTTTTACGGCCGGTAGTAGTTATTAAGTTAGTAGACACTAGTGTAGGTGCATAAAAGATTACTCCCAATTAGTATAAAACTGTACAGAATTTAACCCTATATATTGGCGCTAAAGTTATGCTAATATAGAATATCTGGATTGAACTAGGCTTAGTAAATGGCACTACTGGTATAGTTAAAGATGTTATATGGAAGGAGCATACTAACGTTAAAAGGGATTAGCCCCAGGCACTACTAATTGCGGTAGATAGTTATAATGGACCTGCCCTATTTACTTAGTAGGACGGAAGGAAGGTTGTCCCTGTCTTTTTTATACTTTATAAGTGGGAGGGTGTAAGAGGCTCTTGCTTATAGTATCAATTTCCAGTTACTCTAGCTTTTGCTCTTACTATGCATAAAAGCTAGGGCCTAACTCTTAACTGGGTAGTTCTAGATATTAAGGAAAAGGATAAGATAGCTAGGCTAACTTATATAGCAATCTCACAAGTTAAAAAGCTTTCGGGGCTTATGTTCGAACGTAGATTCGATAAGGAACGATTTCAGTCATCTATAAGTAAGGCTAAGGAGGTATAATAGGAAGATTTTATACGGAGGCAGTAGTAACTACTCGCAAACAACTTTTCCTAAATAGGAAATTATGTACTAGCTTAGAGGTAAGCGGAGAATATAGCATTTATCTTAGTTTCCTAACTTTTAAACAGCTTAACTATAAAGTCCAATTTGTCTAAATTTTAACCCCCCTATCCGTTCTACCTTCTTATCGCCTCCGGAGCTGTTAGATATACATACAATGGTATATAGGGAGAATTGGCAGTATTGCCAGATCAATATTGCTGCTGTCTGTAGCGTTAATTAATTTTTGGAAATTTTCAGATTTTTCTTAGGGCGGAAATGTCGCTTATATAATGAATTACGTGACCTCTAAGAATATATATTACTTCTAAATTAACCCTACTTGGTCACTGCAGTAGACCCTTTTAATAAGATATAATGCCACCTAGCAGTAACTAAGGCGCCTTAACCTTACTACCACTCCTTTCGCAGGCCTCCTCCTGTCTATAAATAATCCCTCTTCTATACCTACTCTTCCTTCCTTATAGGGAGCTAGAGGTGCTCCAATACGCCTCCTTAGTCTCTACTGAGGGATCTATTGGTTGACGTGGCGATATAGACAGCATCGGACAAGGAGACAATAGGCGAGAGAGAAGATAGGAAGGACGGAGGAGCCTCTAGTAGGTGTTAGTCGAGCAACGTTAATAGCTATATTATGGCCGCCTAATCTCCTATGCTTGCAGGCCTCCTCCCGTCTATAAATACTCCCTCCTCTATACCTTCCTCTCTTCTTTTCTTCTTTCTTATAGGAGCTGGAGGTGCTCTAATACCCCTCCCCAGTCTCCACTAAGGGATCTATTGGTTGATGTGGCAATATAAACAGCATCAGACGAGGAGACAACGGGTAAGAGAGAAGATAGGAAGGACGGAGGAGCCTCTAGTAGGTGTCAGTCGAGTAACGTTAATAGCTATATTATGGCTGCCTAATTTCCTGTACTTGCAGGCCTCCTCCTGTCTATAAATACTCCCTCCTCTATACCTTCCTCTCTTTTTTTCTTCTTCCTTATAGGAGCTGGAGGTGCTCTAATACCCCTCCCTAGTCTCCACTGAGGGATCTATTAGTTAACGTGGCGATATAGACAGTATTGGACGAGGAGACAATAGGTAAGAGAGAAGACGGGAGGAGACTCTGGTAAGACGCTGATGCTCTACCCCTAGGGAGACTTCTAATTTTCCTCGCCCAAAAATTGTGTTACATGACGACATTCGGGAACGCAAATACATGCCCCCTCCCATACCCATACCACTGCTAAATATTTTAGATTTCGCACTTGGAGCTGCTTATAATAAGCGTTCCTAGAAGATCTGCCAATTTAGTATTCTAAAATCGGACGTTGTTAACGTTTTATATAGGGGTTGTCAATTAAGCTCCTAAGATATAATTTTTAAAGTTTAACACCATACCAATATTACGACTTTCTTGTAGTGGCCGAGCTACCCCTAATCTCCTCCCTTCCCTTCTTTCCCTCCCCTCCCTCTCTTCCCCTTCCTCTCATTGCTCGGCACTAAGCCATTGCGTCGTTGTACGATCGCGTTGTTGTGTTAAGGTAGTAGACAGCCACGCGGCGATTTGGTTATCAGGCGATCGAAAATATTTAGTATATAAAGCTTTAAATCGGAATTATAATTAACTGCTCTATTACATCCTACGTAGAGGGCTCTATATTAAAGCTCTGTTGTCTAAATATATACTAGATTCGTGACTAATATAATCTTAATTACTAGCTATAAAAGCTCTATTAAACGCCCCTAAGCTAAAAGCCTTAAAGCTAATAGCTTCTGGATTAAAAGCTTCTAAATTAAGGCTCTACATCGAAGCTCTAAATAAAAGGCTTAGTAAGCGTAAACTCGGTCAAAATTTTCGTTAGTTTTTACCCTAACGATTATCTTTATTTTTTTTGTCTCGCTAAGAGATTTCTTAATAAAAGAGTAAAATTATTAAAAGTTTAACTTCTAGCTTTTATACCTTTTTATTTTCTTAAATATATTTTTATTTTTATTTTTATTTTTTTAAAATAATAGTATTTATTTTATATATAAATTAAAAAATTAAAAGGAAATAGTAATAGAAGGCAAAGGGGTGAGCACCAGGCGCCCCCTAATGACTCTACAGTAGTAGAGTTAAGTTCGCGATACTAGCGCGTCCGTAGGCTTGTTACGGCAGCAGTGGTTCCTAAGGAGGTCAAAAAGTAAGGTAGTAGAGCACCATAGGTGACTCGCAGGCGCCTCGTAGGCGCTATGCAGGCGAGTCCCAAAAGGCGGGGAGATGGATTATAGGGTTTTCTCATATAGAGTTTTCTCCCTATATGTATATAAGGAGTAGTCCGCGTGGGCCCAGTAGGGATCCGAATCGGACGTTAAGCAATGAATTATTAAATTAAAAAATTATGTTTATTATAGTGTATTAGTAGAGAAAAATAAAGGTAAAAAGGGCAACTTTTGGCTAATTTTGGTGGGGTTTTAGGGTGTACACACAGACTTTTGGCATAGTACTGTATATTCATAATATGTTAGGTAGCAAAAATAAAAGTTATTAGTTAAATTATAATATCTATTAAAATTTACTAACTTTAGCTCTTTCTAATAACTCTGTTTATATATTTTATATCTCTAATAATTTAATTATAAATTAATTATTACTTAAATTATAATAAAATAAGAGTTTTAAATTTTAAAAATAGTATAATTATATAGTAAAGAAAGCATTTTAAATTATATAATTTTATAATTAATATATATTTAATAAAAATTATAAAAATTTAAAGTATATAAACTTTAAGCTATTATAATAGTATATCTATTTTATTTTATAAAGTATTTAAATAAATTTTTTTATTAAATCTTTAAATAATATATATATTAGTTTAGGTAAGCGAAGGTAGGAGGACGATATGGTAAATAATATGGTGAAGTAAATAAAGTAGATAAACTTAATATAATTAATAATAACTATATATAGGGGATTAAGTCTTTATATACCTAAAAAACCCTAATTTCAGAACGTCTATATTCCGGTTTATATATTAATATATTATTTAATATATAAACTAATATATAAAAGATAAAATACAAGATATTGCTTATATAAGCATTATATAATGCTTATATAAGAATACTCTAGAAAACCCCTAAAGATTTCAATACTTTGGAATCTTATAATATATCAGATTATATATTAGGTCGTATATTAGGTTATATATTAGGTAATATTAGGTCGTATATTAGGTTATATATTAAATCGTACATAATAGGCGGGTATAAGCGAACGGCTACAGTACTGCTTAAGAAGGAAGCTAATATCCCCCCCCTATAATTATATATTAAGCCGCTGCAATGCAAAGGGTACAAAAGGAGCGCAACTCTAGTGTTATAAAGTACATCAAGTCACGCCTAAACAAACTATGGAGGGACCCTAGGGTGCCCCGTAGGAGAGCTAACCAACAACCCCAAAGTAGGGAAGACATATTAGAGAAACAGGTAGAAAAAGTAGAAGAAGAATGGTGCCATGTTAGGGCCCAGGCCTATATAGAGGAGGAAGGGAGACGCGTAAGAGACCAGCAAAGACAATAGTAAGAGAGAGAAAGGAGCTAAAGTAGAGTATAAAAGAGTACTGGGAAACTATCTACCGCAATATAATACTGGTTGGACCAACATTAGAGAGGCGTATGGGAGTTAAAGGTATAGAGGCTGTCTTAGGCAAGAGGAACCCAGGCTACAGCATAGTTAATACTATAGGGGGTAAATACCTATGGGCTCCAAGAAGGCCTAACAAAGGTAGAAAATATAATAGCAATACTCCTAAGAACAGAAATAATAGGACTAAAAGACTGGCTCTACTAGGTAGGTGTTCTAGTAGGTAGCCCAAGATGCGAATATAGCTAGCTAAGACAGACACTAAAACACGTAATACTATTATGCCCTTTATACACTAACCGAGAAGCAATACTCTTAGTAGCTGGCATAGAGAACTATAATATACTACTCTTAATATAAAAAGGTCTTAAGGCGGTTACCCAGTAGCTTATTAGCTAAAATGTACTAGACCAGTTTCAGGTTATAAAGGAAATAGTAATAGAAGGCAAAGGGGCAAGCACTAGGCGCCCCCTAATAACTCTATAGTAGTAGAGTTAAGTTCGCGATACTAGTGCGTCCGTAGGCTTGTTACGGTAGCAGTAGTTCCTAAGGAGGTCAAAAAGTAAGGTAATAGAGCACCACAGGTGACTCGCAGGCGCCTCGTAGGCGCTATGCAGGCGAGTCCTAAAAGGCGGGGAGATGGATCACGGGGTTTTCTTATGTAGAGTTTTCTCCCTATATGTATATAAGGAGTAGTCCGCGTGGGCCCAGTAGGGATCCAAATCGGACGTTAAGCAATGAATTATTATTATTATTATATTAAATCGTATATTAGGTCGTATATTAGGTCATATATTAGGTTATATATTAAATAATATATTAGGATATAAGTTAGAATATAGAGATTCTAGAACTAGGGGTTTTTAAGTATATAGAGACCCAATCTCCTATAGATAGACATTATTAATTATATTAAGTTTATCTACTTTACTACTTTACTATATTATTTACTATGTCTATAAATTTGGGTAGGCAAAGGTTAGAGAACAACACGGTAAACAAGACAGTAAAGTAAGTAAACTAGATAAACTTAATGCGATTAATAATATCTATCTATAGGGGATCAAGTCTTTATATACCTAGAAGACCCTAGTTTTAGAATCTCTATATTCCAACTTATATCCTAATATATTATTTAATATATAACCTAATATATAACCTAATACACGTGTCACGGAGTGAGCATAAGCGGTGATAATATATAGCGAAGTAGATATTATTAAGCTATGTATATAAACTGTGTAATAAGGTTAAGACGTGGCGTAAGGAAAGAAGGTAAGGAAACGGGAGGAAAGGGGTATATATTGTTAACTTGGTTGCTTAGTTAATACGTGCACGGGGCGGAATAGGCTTTGGGTTATAGTCCTAGCAGAACTTAGCGGAATATAGCAGAATATGGTGGAGGACGGTAAACTGCCGTAGATTGCCGTTACGTAATAGCAAATTGCCTTAGATTGCTGTTATGTGTCTTAATTAACTGAGTCATTAACATAGAGGTTGAGATGGTGGAAATAGGTGGACGTGTGTAAGGTGTTATGGAGGTGTCCCATAACAGTACCCCCCCTTTAAACTTGAGCTTCTGCGAAATAGGGCTGTGGTAGTTCTAGGTAGAGTTTGTAAAAGTCTTCTACGGCTTATATAAGTCCTATAGAGTTAATGGGTTCCTATAAGGGCTTAGTAAAGCTTCTCTATTTCGTAAGGTATATATATTTGCGTTTCCGTTTGTTGTACTTAATGTTATTAACTTTTTTAATAAGGTACTTATCCTTACTATCCACTTTAACTAGTGGGGGAGGGTCTTGGATCTGTTTAGGCAGGGCGTCTAATATGGGCGCGGTAGGGTAGAGGACTAACGTATAGAATATAGGGTGGATTTTAACCGTATTAGGGAGCTTTAGTTAGTAAGCATAAAGAAAAATAACTTTTTTAACCTTATAAGGGCCAGCGTTCTTCCAATTAAGTTTCTTAATAGGTTGTTTTATGTTTAGATTTCTTATATCTAGCTAGACAAAGTCACTAATTTAGTAAGCTAGTGCTAGGGTTTGGTTCTTATTTGCTGCGGCTTTATAGACAGACTGGGCCTATATTATTTTGTTAGTAAGGAACTCCTATAGTTCTTCTATCTTCTTTATAAATTTGTTTACTTCTGCAACTTATAAGGCTTAATAAGCTGGGTAAGGAACATTACTAAAGGGTTTAAAACCTATTTGCGGGTGCTAGCCGTAGTTGGCTAAGAATAGGGAGACCTTTATGGTTTCCGAGATGGAGTTATTTGCTATAAACTTGGCGAATGTAAGCTAGTCTATTTAGTCGTCCTGTAGATACAATGTATATATACAAATGTATTGTTCTATTATAGCATTTGCACGTTCTATTTAACTATCTGTTTTTGGGTAGTATACTATAGATAATAGTGCTTTAATGCGGAGTTAGGTAGTTAGTTCTTTCCAGAATATAGAGATAAACTATCTACCTCTATTAGAGACAATTGTTTTAGGGAGTCTATAGAGTTTCTATATATAATCTAGGAATAGTTGGGTAAGGGTAGGCGTTAATATATTGGGATAGGTGATTAAATGTCTTATTTTAGATAGTTGGTTTATAACTACCATAATGTTTATATAGCCTTTACTTAAGGAGAGATTAATAATAAAGTTAATTAAGATGTTTTTCTATCTTTGGTCCGGAATAGGCAGTGGCTTTAGAAAGCCGTTGTACGTCTTATGCGAAGCTTTGGCTTATTGGTAGGTATAGTAGCTAGAGACGTACCTTTGTATTATATTATATATGTTTAGCTAGTAGTACTCCCGTTAGAGTAGTTTTAGGGGGTTTCCTTAGCCTAGGTGGCCGGCTACTAGTAGGTTATATACGTGTTTAAGGAGCTTAAGCTTAAGTTTATTATAATTAGGGATAACTAGGCGGTTCTAGTAGTATAAGTAGTCTCCGCGAGCTTTATATTTACTTAAAGAGATCTTTTTAGAGCGTCTAACGCCATCTTAAATTAGCTTAAGTATCTCTTAGATAAACTTGTTGTTTGGGTATTTATTAATTATAATCTGTTTAATTAATTAATTAGTTATTTTAAGGATATGTACCATAAGGTCTTTAGCTAGAGGATTAAATAATTTGGGATAAAGTAGGGTTTAATTACGGTAGGCGCGCGCTTCTTCCTATGCTGTTATGTCTTATAAACGTTGAGTTAGGGCATTAAGTTTTTAACCTTAAACGCCTAGGTGGTATGTGATTAAGAATTGGAATTAGGATAGATATTCTAACTAGCAGGCTTGATGGTGGCTTAGCTGTTTTGTGGTTATAAAGTACTATAGGTTCTTATAATTGCTAAGAACCTTAATTAAGAATCCGGCTCCTTCTAGTTCTGGTTGCCATTGCTTAAAGTATCTAATAATAGCCAGCAATTCTTTATTATAGATCTTGTAATTATATTTAGCTAGGCTTAGTTGTTTTAAAAAGTATACTATAGGGTACAATACTCCTTTCTTATTGTATTAAGACAGAATGCCTCCAGTAACGTAATTAGACGAGTTAGCTTTTATAATACTTATTCAGTTTAGGTTAAAGTATTAAAGTATAGGTGCAGTGGTAAATATAACCTTTAGATAAGCAAAGGCCTTCTTATATTCCTTATTAAAGATAAAGGCTTTGTCCTTTTGGGTTAAGGCTATAAGGGGTAAGACTAAGGCGGAGAAGTTATTAATAAACCGTTAGTAGAAGTTAACGAAGCCTATAAAGGCCCTTACGTCCTTAATATTCTTAGGTTCTTGCTAGTTTACAATTACTTTAACTTTCTTAGGGTCCATTTGTATGCTATCTATAGAAATAATAAGTCTAAGGTATAGGACTTCCGTTTTATGGAACTTGTATTTATTTATATTTAATTATAGGCCGGCTCCGCGCAAGGCTTATAGGACCAGTTTAATATATTTTTGGTATTTAGCTAGACTATTACTGTATATTAAGATATTATTGATATAAGCAGTATAAAAGACGTCTAGGTATAGACGTAGGGTATTATTTATAAAGTATTAGAATAAACTTTGGGCGTTTGTAAGGCCAAATGGCATTACTAAGTATTTAAATAGTCCGTATTAAGTACAAAATATAGTAAGCTATTTGTTTCCCTTCGCAATATAGAGGCGGTTAAATGCGTGGATAATATTAAGCTTTGTATAGAAGCGAGCCTTACTTAATTAGTTTAGTGTCTCTTAGATTAATAGGATTAGGTATTAGTTTTTAACAGTAACAGTGTTAAGAGCTTAGTAGTCTACGTAGAAGCGTAAACTACCGCTAGGTTTCTTAATAAAGATTACTAGTACGGCTATAGGTGAAGAACTTGCTCTAATAAATCCTTTATTTAGATATTTGTCTAAGTACTTCCGTAGTACCTAGAGTTTGTTTTAAGACATTCTATATAAGGGTCCGAATCTAGGATATTTTCTTTCTTTAATTATAATCTTATAATTATATAGACGGCGTTCTAGTAGCTTATTAGCTTTCTTTTATAAGAATATATCTAGATAATTATAGTATTTTACTAGTACTTTTGTGGCGGGGTTAGTGTGCTTCTTTAATACTAAGGCCTTTTTAATATCGGCTATTGTAATAGCGAAGATTATATGTTCCGGTTTCCTAGCAAGTTGTGCTAGCGAAGTAGCTCTAATTATGTGGATATTTAAGGTGTTAAGCGAGCTTAAATCGTCCTTAGTTTCTTATGTGGTTTCTTATTTAGGTTTAGGTTTGGTGTTAGATTTAGGTTTGGGTTCTTTAAGTATCCTTTTTATAGTAGAATACTAGTTCTTCTGGTACTTTTATATATTAAGCTTAAGCTTCTGCTTGGTTTGGGGTGCAGTAGTTAGAGTTAGTTTATATAGTTATGTGTTATTTCTAGGTTCTTAGTGGACGTCGGTAGAAATCTTATATTGGTGGAATTTAGTGGAATTCTTGGGTAGGTGGAATTTAGTGGAATTCTTAGGTAGGTGGAATTGGGTAGACTTTTTGGATATAGAGTGGACATTGGTAGAAATTTTAGACTAGTAGATCCTAATGGATTTTTTAGATTTTAGTTTAGAGTCTAAGTGGTAAGTTATAAGGCACTTCTGCTTGTAATGGGAGGCGGTAAATAGAAGCTTAAGGTTGTCCTAATTAATGGTTACCTTATATAGCTTTATCTAAGGTTGTCTAAGGATTACTAGGAAACCTAGGGTAGTTATAAAGAGCTTAATTGATTTTTTATGGTTTAGATATTGGAGTTTTAGGGCCGCTATATAAGTAATACGGCCTAAGATAGTGCGTTTGCTATTAAATCTAAATACGTTAATATGCCGGTTGAGGAGTGTTAGGGTAAACCTATTATCTTACGTAAAGATCTTGTTAATAAATCCTATGCTACTAGCTCTTGTATTAACTAGGACTTAAGTACTAGCCTATTAATTATTCTGCTAAAGACAACAGTTAACGGTTATACTGCAATCCTAAGAGTTAGAGTTTGTAACATCTAGAGCATTTAATAAGATCCTAAGGCAGCGCCGTTTTAGAGAGCGACTTAGCTCCAGGACTTTTCTTTTGGAGGTAACTGGGGCAGGGTTCTTATAGAGCGTTGGTTAGAGCTTTGTCTTTGTAAATGGTATTTACTAGATATAGGGCTGGAACTAGGTAAAAATTGGGGTTAGTGGCTAGAGCTTAATTAAGACGATCTACTACTTGTTTGTTTATACGTTTGGGATAGTGGGACACCGCCTATACCGGTTGTTTGTATATGCGTTTAGGGTAATAGGATAGAGTAGTAACTTAAGAGGTAAGCGTTACTTCCGCACTTAAAGTAAAGGCTATATTTAATACGTTATTCTTGTTTAATAGATCCTTTTGGGGCGTAGGAGAGGGTTCTAGTGTTAATATCTATGGCGTCTGGGTGCTTAGGCTGAGATAATGACTTAGTGGACGTTTGTAGGGTTGTTGTATTATATTAAGGAGTGGACTTCGGTGTTAGGCGTAATATATTATTATACCGTTTATTAATAACGTTTATATAGGCGTTAAGGGCTCCTGGTAGGTCTATACCTATTAGGGAGGTTTTTAGTTTAGGACTTAGGGATTTAATAAGGCTATTAACTAGTGTGGAGTTATTCCAGCCTGTTTCCTTTACGTAATAGTTAAATTTGGAGAAGTATACTGGAAAGCTTTTCATTCCTTAAGTTATGTAGTTTATCTTTCTCTAAGCAGTAGCTTGGCGGTTTAGGTTACTATATATAGCTTTAAGAAGTATAACTAGACTTTGTACTAAGTTTGGTTAAAGGGGTTTAATAAGGTTAGCTGCGTCTTCTCCTAGTTAACTTAGGGCGTAGCAAAGTTGGTTGGCTTTAGTTAGGTAGCGGTTAGCATTACTAGTTAGCTTATTTTTAAGCTAGCTTAGAAATAATTGGAGTTTTTATTATTTACTAGTGAATATTGGGGGGTCTAGTAGTTATTTAGATCATTATAGTATAGTAGACGGATTTATAGGATAAATATCTATAGCTGGTTTAGGGTTTACACCCAACAAGCCAGGTCCAGATTTAGTTATTTTATCTTATCTATAGGTGGCGTGTTAGTAGCCTCTTAGGCTAGTATTTAGTCTTAGGACCCTAACGCGAGTGTTTTTAGGGCGCGGACTTCTTCTTAAAGTGCTTTAATTAATTCCTAGTGCCGTGCTTCTTATTTAGCTTATTATTCGGCTATAGCGGCCTAGTTCTATACGAGGGCGTCTATAAAAGACTTCTATATATTTGCTAATTATTCTTAGAGTGTAGATATAATATTAGCGGCCGTTATAGGGGCTTTAGGGTCGTTTTATATTTTAGAGGGTAGTATATAGGGTTAACATAACGTAGTGTTACGGAGTAAGTATAAGCGGTAATAATATATAACGAAGTAGATATTATTAAGCTATGTATATAAACTATATAATAAGGTTAAGACGTTGTATAAGAAAAGAAGGTAAGGAAATAGGAGGAAAGGGGTATATATTATTAACTTGGTTGCTTAGTTAATATATACATAGGGCGGAATAGGCTTTGGGTTATAATCCTAGCGGAACTTAATGGAATATAGCGGAATATAGTAGAGGACGGCAAACTGCCGTAGATTGCCGTTATGTGTCTTGATTGACTGAGTTGTTAATATGGAGGTCGAGACGGTGGAAACAGGTGGACGTGTGTAAGGTATCACAGAGGTGTTCCGTAATAACACGTCCTAATATATTGTAAGATTCTAAAGTATTAGAATCTTTAGGGTTCTTCTAGTGTATTCTTATATAAGCATTACATAATGCTTATATAAGCGATATCTTGTATTTTATCTTTTATAATTTATAGGTTATAAAGTATTCCCTTTTAGTAATTATATGCTTTATACTTCCTAAGTCTAATATAAAATTAGCTCCTATTTAATTTAGTTAGGGTTTTTAATTAGTAATAAGTACCTATTTAGTATCCATTATATTAAGATCAATTTTAAAATCTTCTTCTTCTTATCTATTACTAGGATTACTAATTGTATTACTAGTATTTGTAGATACAAGACCTTCTTAATCTTTTGGCTTATAGTGATGTTTATTTTTAAAGCCTTTTAGAGCCTTTTTAGGAAATAGGTAGAAATAGTCTTTTATAGAATGTGTGGTTGTTTTACACCTTTTATAATACTTGTTTTTACGTATTTAATTTATCTAATTTGGCCTTATAGATTGTCTAGATCTAGCAACTAAGGCTATTTCCTAATCTTTAGATATCTATCTTCTAGACTTGTCCATTAAGTTAAAAAACAGGTTTTCTAAATTAATGGTACTAGAATTGGTTCTATAGGATTGGGTAACTATTATAACAAATCCGTTATAGGGACTAGTTAGGTTGTTTAAAACCTAAGCAACAATTACCTAATTTGGTATTTCTATGCCTCTAGCTTTCAATTAGTTAATAAGTTGCATTACTTTATTTAAATATTCTTCTATAGAAGAATACTTAGATAAGGTGGTTTTAAAAAGCTCTTTATAGATTAAGAATTTAGAGCTAAACCCTTTTAGGCTGTAGAGGTTTTTAATAGGTTCCATGCTTCTAAAGCTGTTTTGGAATACTATATCTATAAAGAGGTCCATCCTTAATTATCAGCCTTAAATTAGGTAAGGCTTTTTAATTAATTTCCGTTTTTGGGTTGGCTCCTTCTGCTATAGCATTACTAAGCAATCTATATACAATAAGTAATTAGACGCAAAGACTCTAGACTTTGTAGTTATATTAGCTAATAAGCTTATAGATTGAGGTTTTGTTAGACATTTTGTTTCCAAATAGATAAATAGAATTAAATAATAGAATTAAGCTTTGAACAGATAAATAAAATTAAATAATTAAGCTTTGAGCAGATAAATAAAATTGAATAATTAAGCTTTAAATAGATAAAATTTAAATAAGTCTTCTAATTAAATTTGGATGAGATTTAATTAAGATTAAAATAAGATTCAATTAAAATTTAAACTAGATTTAATTAAGATTTAAGAGAGATTTAAGTGAAATTGAAATTAGAATAAAATTGAATTAAACTTAAGATAAAATTAACTAAAGATTTTTAAAGTTTGATTAATTGGTCAACAATTAGTTTAGATTTAGTTAAAGTATAATTAAAATTTAATTAATTGGTTAATAATTAATTAAGATTTAGTTGGTATCTAGTTAAGATTTAATTAAATTTTAGTCGAGGTTAGAGTAGCCGGGCTTATAACCTATTAATTTAGGTAAGTGGAGGTTAGAGGATGACACTATTACAGCACTAGCAAATTGCCGCAACTGCCGTCACGTAACGGCAAGTTGCGGCAAGTTGCTATCACGTGACCATTAGATTGTATATAACTTCAAGCGGTACTTCCGTTCTTCTTATTTCCTTTCTTTAGCTTTGGATCCTTGTTTATAGACAATCCAATTATATAGGCTTACACGACCCTCTTGCCGTGCTCGTGCCTTAATTAACTAAGTCGCTAATATTATCCAAAGCTCTTTCTACTACTTTTTCTTCCTGAGAAGAAACTTAAATATATCTATAAGGACATAGAACAGGACCCCAAGGATATCACCAGGACCACAAGGACAGGATAAAACTAAAAGAACACGAACAGAACGCGAAACCTAAGAATAGGACACGCACGGACCAGAACCCCTAGAAAATAAACAAATACTGGAAATTACCCAAAACCCCTACCACCATGCCAAGAAATACAGCAGCCGGTAAAGCCGCTATAGGACCCGCAAATACCTCCAATAGTGAAATAGTCACCGTCTTAACCCCCCAGGAAAAACTCGTAGCAGCTAATGCCGAAATTAAGCGGCTTTGAGAGCTGCTTAAAACTAGAGACACCCCTATACCTAGTGAAGAGTTATTAGATACCTAAAGACTTACTATAGTCCTTAAGACCCTAGCCCAACGTATAGTATTAGCATCGTCGCGATCCGCGAAGGTTGCGGACCCTCCTTTACTCACAGACGGAACTAACCCTATGTTTAATAATTGGAAGCTTTAACTATAAGACAAGCTTAAGGTTAATGCGGACTACTTCCCTACTACTTAAGCTAAGATGGCCTATGTCTTCGGCCGTACCGGTGGGGATGCACAGACGTATCTACGTCCGCAATACGCCTAGGACTTGGCAGACCCCTTCCTCTCTAAAGAAGAGATAATTAACTACCTATCTTCCATTTATAAGGACCCCTTTAAGACACAGAACGCCTGCCTTAATTATAAGGCCCTTAATATGAAAACAATAGAGACCTTTTTAGCTTTCTAGACCCGCTTTCTGCACCTAGCCGGCTAAGCCCGAATTCCCCATAAAGACCTAATGCTAGACCTCTTTAACAAGCTTACCCTAGACCTACAGCGTGCCGTACTGCTAGTTTTTACTACGGTATAGACGCTAAAGGTACTTACGGACTACTGCCTAGCTATTAATTAAGGCCTCCGTCGAATTAAGGCACGAGCCGAGCGGTACAAAGCCAGAAACTCTTCAAACCAGACTATAAGCGCTACAAGAACGGCCCGCAGTGCCCTAGCACGACCGGCAACTCCTATAGCACCAGCCGCACAGCCCGCCGTTAGTTCAGCAGCTAGCCGCGCAGCTAGCCCTACTGCGGGTCCGGCGTATACTTGGCCGACGTATAGCGACCCCTATAAACAGGCCTTTAGTAATTAAGGAGCTTACTTCTTATACGGCTAGAAGGACCACTTCGCCAAGAACTGCCTAATAAAGGCAAAAACAGATAAAGTTCTGTTAATCCAGGAGGACAGCAAGGAGTCGGAAAAAGAGGAACCCTAAAGAAAGACTCCTCTCTAGGGTTAAAAGGAATTAACATGTCACATATTAATCTGGGTTGGCTAGTTGGTAGAAGAAGCTGCACTATCCCTTATACTTTATTTCGTAATAGATATTAAGTTTTAACCTCTGCTTTAGCTAACTCTGGAGCAAATGCCTTTGCCTTAATAGACACCTAGTGCGCTGTAAAGCTGGCTAACTTTTTAAATGCACCTTTTAAAGAACTGCCCAAACCAGTCCCTATCTGCGGGTATAATAGACGGATAGGACCACCTATTATAACTATCTTACGGATCTACCTTTGTGTTAATAAACAAAGGTAGTATAACGTCCCCTTTCTTATTATAGACCTAGGAAGCCACAATATAATCTTAGGAAGAAAATAGCTAGCCTATTTAGGCTTACAGCTTGACATACGGAGTAGATGGCTTATCTAGCCCAAAACCCTACCCCCGATACCTTCTTTTATAAAGGAAATTAGCATTATAATGGAAAACCTTATACGCCTATAGATAGATACCGTTTACCAGGCCGATGCTATACGTAGGGACTAGGCCTTTAAGAAAGACGTACAGCTTGATCTGTAACGGGTCCATATACTAAGCCGCCCCCAGACTACTTATACTACGCCACCCGTACTAGAGACCTAGGAAATCAGTAGTAACCTAGCCAAGTCCCCTACGGAGAACTTAGGCCCTATGCAGCTACAAAGGAAGGCTAGGAATACCGGACGCCATACTAAACTAATAGACCGGAAGGATAACTTACGGAAAATAGAATATAAGCTAAGGAAGACTATAAACCCCATCCTATAAAATACGGCCTAATAAAAGTCTATAAAGAAACCTATAGACCTTCCCCCAGTTAATATCTGCTGTATCAGCGCCGTAGGATTCTATCGGAACTTGGTTTAACCTAACACTATTACCTTTACCACCAGCTTGTATAAAATTGATCGATTAATTGAGGAAAAGGAGAGCGAGCTTAGCGGACAGGAAAGTGAGCCTACGGATAAAGAACTGGTAGAACAGAAACTGCCCCGTTAACACCAGAAATTTAAGGACGTATTCTCTAAGGCAGCGTCTAATATGCTCCCACCTCACCGACCGTACGACTATAAGATTGAGATTGAGCCAGACAAGGAAGACACCTTTGGTTATAGCCCCCTTTGTTAGTAGTTAACTGCCGAATTACAAGCTATAAAGCAGTACCTTATTAATAACCTAAATAAGGGCTTTATTAAGCCTAGTCAAGCCCCTTTTAACTTACCTATTCTTTTTGCTAAAAAACTAAATGGAGGACTTTGTTTCTGCATTAACTACCGCAAACTTAATAATATAACCCGCAAGGACCGCTATCCACTGCCCTTACTTAATAAGACTCTAGCCTGAATAAGTAGAGCTAAGGTCTTTACTAAGCTTAATATCCGTCAGGCTTTTTACCGGATTAGGATAGACCCTAGATTAGAAGATCTTACTATATTTCAGACCCGTTACGGAACATATAAATACAAAGTACTTCCTTTTAAACTAACTAACGGACCAGCTACGTACCAGCGATATATAAATAATATACTCTTTAACTACCTTGACAACTTCTATACGGCCTACCTAGATAACATTATGATCTACTCTAAGAATAAGTTAGAACACAAGGAGCATATCTATAAAGTCCTATAACGGCTCTGCGAGGCCGGTCTCCAGGCCGATATCAGGAAATTGGAATTCAGTGTTAAGCATATAAAGTACCTAAGTTTTATTATTAGTATAGACAGAATTAAGGCCGACCTAGAGAAAACGGCTGTAATTAACCAGTGGACACCCCCACGGACCGTAAAGGGGGTGCAATTATTTTTAGGTTTCTATAACTTCTACTAACGCTTTATTAAGAACTACAGCAGGATCACCCGGCCTCTTAACCACCTTACTAGGAAGGACCAGCCATTCCACTTTAACGCCATATGTATGCAGGCCTTTAATGAGCTTAAAAAATGGCTGGTATTAGCTCCCCTACTTGCCCACTTTAACCTAAAACGGCCCTCGATGCTAGAAACTGATGCCTTAGATGGCGCGATAGCCAGTATTTTCTCTTAGAAGCAACTGGATGGAGAATGGCACCCTGTTGCATACTATTTGAAGACTATAATAGATGCCAAGCTAAACTACCACATCTATAATAAAGAAATGCTGGCTATTATCTCTAGCTTTTAGCACTAGCATGTATAGCTAGAGGGGACCCTTAAGCCCATTAAGGTAGTTTCAGATTATAAGGCCCTAGAATACTTCATAATAACCAAGGCCCTTACGGCCCGGCAGGCACGCTAGGCGGATATCCTATCTTAGTTTAACTTCTTAATTATATATAAACCTAGCGCTATGAACCGTGCAGATGCTCTTATAAGGCGTAAATAGGACCTAGGTAACCAGGTGGCTGCGAAGATCTTATTATAGACCTAAACACTACTACGACCAGAGCACCTCGACCCCTGGATATAGGCAGAACGAAATACAAACCCTTTAGATGCTAAGATATGTCCCATTAACTCCATAGAACTTAACCTTATTGATAAACTACTGCAGGCAAACCGCACGGCCCCTTCTCTACAGGAGTACCGCAAAAAGGTAAAGGATGCTACTAGCCTATGGTCCCTTAAAAACGGACTGCTTAAGCACCGGGAACGGCTAGTGGTGGTAGAGGAATAGAATTTACGGACTTAACTTATCGCCGAAGTATATACTTAGGTTTCTACGGCACACCCCAGAAAAAATAAGACCCGCAAAATTATTGGCGACCGCTACTACTAGCCCAAAATAGTTACGGATATTGACCGCTATATACAGAACTGCGACGACTGCCGTAGGTCTATAATTCCACGAGACAAGACCCCAGGGCTATTAAAGCCACTCCCAATACCAGAACGCCCCTGGCAGTATATCTCTATAGATTTCCACAAGTTACCTACAGACCGCAATGGATATAATATGGTTATAATTCTAGTTAACCGCTTTAGTAAGCGCCCGTTCTCAATTCCCTGTCACAAGAATATTAACGCTAAGGAGGCGGCCCGACTATATATCCACTACGTCTACCGAATTTATGGACTACCAGATACTATTATATCTAATTACAGGCCGCAGTTTATATCAGCCTTCTAGAACGAGTTTACCCGGATCCTAGGTATTAGGCTAAAGCTCTCTACGGCATACCACCCCTAGACAGACGGTTAGACGGAGATTATAAATTAATACTTGGACCAGAGACTCCGGCCCTTTATTAACTACTTTTAGGACAACTAGGGCGAACTACTACCTATAATAAACTACGCCTAGGCAACCCTACCCTATAACTTAATAGGGTTTGCACCTATCCAGCTAGAAATAGGATACTTACCCTATACAAGCTTTAACTGGGAGAGACTAGAAGGACTACAGACTATACGCAAGAAACTATCTTATAAGAAAGCACAGCAGTATACTAGACGCTTAGAAGAAGTATGGATAGTAGCCCATAAGAACCTAGAGAAGGCCTAGAAATTGATAGAACAGCAAGTAAATAAGCACAGGCGCAAGCCCGACTTTACTAAAGGCGACAAGGTCTAGGTTACAACAAAGAACTAGAAGATAGAACGGCCTAGCCATAAGCTAGACTATAAGATAGTAGGACCGTATAAGATCCTTAATAAAGAAGGCAACTTATACAAGGTTGAACTCCCAGACTCAATTAAAGTCCACCCTATTTTCTTACCGGATAAGCTACGGAAAGCTGCAAATAACCCACTACCTGGACAAAAGAATAAGCCTCCACTGCCGATTTAAGTTAATGGCGACGACGAATGGGAAATTAAAGAAATACTGGCCTGTAAACTCGTACGAGGAATACTAAAGTACCGCATAAGTTGGAAAGGATATGATCCAGACCCTACCTAGTACCCCGCATGGAATTTTATAGGTAGCCCCTATAAGTTACAAGAGTTTTATAGCCGTTATCCTAACAAACCTGGACCGCCAAAGTACTTAGATAAGTGGATGGATTACTAGCATAGCAAAGACAACAAATTACTAGTAGAGCATAAAGATAAGAATGCCCCGCGGGGGTAATACGGACATATAAAGCCTAAGGGTAGGCTTTTCCGGAGGGGGGGGTAATGTTACGGCACTAGCAAATTGCCGCAACTGCCATCACGTGACGGCAAGTTGCGGCAAGTTGCCATTACGTAACCATTAGATTGTATATAACTTTAAGCAGTACTTCCGTTCTTCTTGTTTCCTTTCTTTAGCTTTGGATCCTCGTTTATAGACAATCCAATCGTATAGGCTTGCGCGACCCTCTTGCCGTGCTCGTGCCTCGATTAACTGAGTCGCTAACAGACACGGTGAACGATATAGTAAAGTAAGTAAAGTAAGTAAACTTAATATAATTAATGATGTCTATCTATAGGGGATTAAGTCTCTATATACTAGAAAGACCCTAATTCCGGAATCTCTATATTCCGACTCATATCCTAATATATTATTTAATATATAACTTAATACACGACCTAATATATAACATAATATGTGATTTAATATACGACCTAATATACGACCTAATATGTAATGTAATATATAACCTAATACACGATCTAATACACGACCTAATGTATTGTAAGATTCCGATATATTAGAATCTTTAGGGTTCTTCTAGGGTATTCTTATATGTTATCTTTTTACCTTAGCAAGCTCAGACCAAGGAATTGATACCCCTATTTGTTTTGCAGATATCTGCTAAACCATTTTTAAATAGGGAGTCAATTCCTTAGTCTAAGGGACTTTCGTATATTTTGTTAAGCTTATAAGCTGCTTTATATAGCACACAGTCACTAACTTTAACAAAATTAATCTATCCTTCTATTACGCCTACACTCTTAAAAATAGTACTAAATTAATCAGCAATACCTACTGTATAATTAATGAATATATTAGCCCAGACCATGCCTGCGCTGTTAAGTACAAAGGCTACTAAACAGAAACCAAGCCCGCGATTGAAGCTCGCGACTAAAGCTCGCAACTAAAGCCCGCAAAGCGCCTACTTATACTATTAATCCCCTAGGCCTGCGCCAACACCAACGGATATATCTACTTTATAATGTAGCAATAGGTACTAGCAGTAGACCTTGCAGATCTATATGGATTTTATATATATTAGCGGGCTTCTTATTATGCTATATAAAGGGTTAATATATTAATATAACTTTAACAACGCGTTTTTAAACTTTAAAGAAATTAATCACTTGCCTAAGTAATTACTAGAATATAAAAATTACTTTTTCTAAAAGTATATATTCTAGTATATAATCGATAAACTTTTGAAAACGATATCTTGTATTATAGTTAAATAACTTAAATATCCGCACTGTGCGTAATGCGAATATTAATATAAGTTTAACAAATTTTGCGAAACAGCCTCAGACGTGATTTTGGCGGCGCGTCTATAAAGAGTTAGTCAGCGCAGCGGACCAATAGAATATCTGCGTCAACTAAAATCACATCTAAGCTCGCTAAGGTAAGTCATCTTTTATATATATAAGTATACTCTAGAAGAACCCTAAAGATTCCAATACTTTAGAATCTTATAATGTATCAGATCGTGTATTAAATTGTATATCAAATTGTATATCAGATCGTGTATCAGATCGTATATTAGATCGTATATTAGGTCGTATATTAGATCGTGTATTAGATCGTGTATTAGGTCGTATATTAGGTCGTATATTAAATAATATATTAGGATATAAGTCAGAATATAGACATTCTAGAACTAGGGTCTTCTAGGTATATAGAGACTTAATCCCATATAGATAGATATAATCAATCGCATTAAGTTCTTACCTCCGCTTACCCAAATTAATAAACTAAGTGTAAATCGCTTATCCCACTATATAACTTACCTCTTAGCTTTAAAACAGAACCAACTATTATAGGTAACTAGTTATAACGTGTTTATAACGTGTTTAGAATATATTCTAATTTAAATAGATTTATCTAATAATTACCAGCTACCGGAAATAATAAAAATAAGTTTAAAATTAATTTAGAAGACAGTATCCTTATATTAGAAGATTATATACTAAAAGAGAGTTTATCGGGAATGAGGCAAGCAGTCGTCACGTGTCGCCGCGGCACTAGCGTGGCGAGGAGTCTTAAGCTCCTTGCCCTTCCTTATTTAAATAAAGAACATAAGTATACTAACCAACATCACTGTAACCTACTTAAGTAGTCGTTATTGGTGAGTCACCCTATGTAACCAACACTGATTAGTGGTTAAATATATAGTCAACCACAAAGTAGCTAGGTTTTCAAATAGAAGAGACAGTCTCGTATAAGGGTGCTATATGCGCTCATATAAAATGGATCCCGGCGATACTGTGCTACCTTAAACTTGCGAAAAACTAGTAACAGAAGTGTTACTAAGTACTAGGAAATACCAAGTTGCGTCTATTATGTAGAACAACCACGTTTACAAAGATTTAGTTAAGTACTTTAGGTTAGAAGTGTTACTAAACCTAGGGTCCTAAGTCAACGTCTAAAACGCGTTAAAACAACCATCTTAATACCTTTGGTGTACCTTCGCAGACCGTAGGATTACAATCACTACCTAACTATACATTAAACAACCTTTATTTTCCTTAATCTTTTTATTAAAACGCGTTAAATAACCCTTAATAATAGCCATTATGGCGTTAACCTACCCAAAGAAGTATAAGGACGATATTAACCCAGAGATATAGAAAACCGACATAATTAACCTTAAAGCTGTTAATTAATAAGATTTAAACGGATTCTTACTATACTGTATAGCACACTATAAAAATAGTGAATACAACGACACTATACTATAGTACTGTGTAAGGGAGGACTTTATTAGATGGATAAAGGGAACATAGACTTCTATAAAGAAGGATATTATACAAGACTTCTATAACTTCTTATAGGAGTATAGAGTGTTTATACCTATAGATGGGGGTACTATTAGAGACAATATTTAGGAGCAGGTTATTAATACAAAAAAAGAGTACGAATGGACTCTATAAGAGATTAAGCACTAACTACGCACTATAAGGAAGCTTAACTTATAATAGAATCTAAGTAATATACCTCTAAAGATGAATCTACCTCTGCCTTTAACTCCTCTGTATCCAATCTAACCTATAACTTTAGCTTTAAATACTATACCCTAATAAGAGTAGGCACAGGATCCTATTGCTTCGCGATTTAACAACCTTTAGACTCCACCGACTAGACCTACATCCCCACTATAGCCTGTAATGCAACTCCTACCTCCTCTATCTTAATCTCAAATCGGAGGTAGTTTAAAATTGCTTACAGAGCTTGCGAAGCTCTATTTAGATTAGGAAAAGAAGTTTGGCGGGGAATTATATAATATTCTTAATTCAAAACTATGTATCTTCTATAACTATTGCTAGAAGGTAGGAATAGAGTCTAATTAATACCATAACGCCTATTTTGTTATGCTTAAGGGCCAAGCTAGTACCTTCTATTATAATTATTTAGTAGGAAAAGGATATAATTTTGACCGCATAATATATGAGTTAAGATGTTACTTCGAAATAGAAGAGAATAAGTAGCAGTATATATTAGAATGGAGAGAGACTACCTTCCTAAGGATTATTACTACAAACCCAGGTGTCCCTCGGCTTAATTATCTTTAAAAGCTCTTTAATTAACTTTAGACGATTTAGCGTGGTTTATCTAAATTATATTAAGAGGATTTTAGCCTATGTAATTAAGTTATTAGCGTATACTAAGGCGTTAAAAAATATAACCTTGCTCTCTTTAATCCTGCAAATACTTATAAAGGAGTATATGCTTAATTAAGATCTTCTATTAGCACCGCTCTACGCTCTTAAGAAGTATAGTAATTTAACGCCCAACTCTAACCTACTTTAATTAACCCGCCTAACCAATATAATCACAACTAGACTGATCGAATATATAGTGGCCGTGGTAGGCAATACGGTAGAGGGTATAATTAATGACTATAAGGCAAAGGTGGAGGTCCTTATGGAGGTTCATTCTAAAGTAATTATTAGAAGAAGTGCTACGTTTATAAGAAACCGAATTGCTAGTTAACTAGGCATTCTCTTAATAAACAAAAGAAAGCATATAATAAGTTTTACTAGAGTGTAAGAAACGTCGGAAATTATAAGGTTACTATGGCCTACTTCTAAAGCTTCCTGGTTTAATATAAAGGCGTAGAAGATCTTAAGGGTGAGGTTAATAAGGCCGAACAGCTCCTTATAGATATGGAAATTAAGGACTACTTTCCTAACCAATACTTTACTAAGTATGGTGAGGTAGATAGTATATAAACCATTACTGTTCTTAATAACCAATCTACGCTCTATACTATTATAAAGTTAGATATCTTTAATAAGCTAAAGGAGAGTTCCGCGTTCTCCTTCAATAATAGATACTTGGCGAACGTCTTCTATAGTATTATGCTAGATACTAGAGCCACAGGAGTATCTATAGTAGGAGAACCTTAAGTTTAAGCTCTTTAGCAGCTTAATAGCTCTGTTTAAATTAACTAATTAATGGCAGGCCAACACATAATTCGTTTTGGTAAGGGTACTATAATCTCTCTTAGCATAATTAGGGTCCAAACCCCCTTAGGGCATATTACTTTCTATATTATTCCCACAAACACCCTATTTCTATTTTGCATTAAAGATATAGATAAATTAGGCGTTAAGCTTGATAACCTTAAGAATATACTTATTTAGGGAGATAATCGGGTGCCTATTATACGCAAGTAGGGTTACCCCTAGTTGCTCCTTTATTAATTAGAAAAGAGTGTTGCTTAGAGCTACTTAACTAAGTTAGAGTTACGCCAACTATACTATTATTTTGGCCACCTATCCGTTTATTAATTGCTTAGGGTTCTTTAGTAAGTAGGCTATAAAGTTAAGGTTAAGGCAATTAAGTATCTTATAAAGTACTGCTATTACTGCTAAATAAACCAGAAGTCCCCTAGCCGATTTAAGTTTACCCTTAAAGATAACTACAACTTTAACTTCTGTATTATCGTTAATATTATATATCTTAGCAGTAAGCCAGTACTCCAGGTTATTAACTTCTTAACCTCCTTCTAAGCCGCACGTTTCTTAAAGGATATATTAGCTAGGAATATATAGGATACCCTTTAATTATACTAGATTAATATCTACCTAAAACCCCCTAATTAAATCGTCTATAATGTAAGAAAGAACTTCTTATCTATAGAGTTTTAATAATAGATAAAGGCAATGGCAATTAAGGTTAAGGAAGTCCCTATTAAGGCATATAATAGTGTTAGAAAAGTGGAGCAATATTACGCGCCATTATGCCGCGTATATAAGATTATCTCTTTAGAACTAGAGGACGCTAGCGAAGAACTTACCTTATAAATAGCTATTAAAGCTGTTAATAATTCTACTGGCCCAGATGGACTTATACCCACATTACTAGTCTTTAGCGCCTACCCTTAAATAACTAATAATTCTCCACTATCTCCCTCCGTTATGCAACGAGCTAAGGCTATTTATAAGGCAATAAAGGAGGTCCAACGTCTCTACGCTATATGCTAGGTTAATAACGCACTAGGAATAAGAAATAGCCTAAACACCTTAACTACGCTTAATCTACTACTCCAATCTAAGGTACGCGTATGGCGTAAAAAGGGAGGATGGTTAGGCCTATATTAACTTATTATAATTAATAGTTAAACTTGCACTATTTAGATGCCTTATAAACCTACTTAATTCCGTTTAACTGTTATTAAGCCTTACTATAAAGATAACAGTTTTAAGCCTTTATAGGATACCCTAAAAGATACCCTAAAGGAGAACCACAATTAATATGCTCTAGAAGGCGACTACAATTCTAATACAATTATAGTAGATATGCCGCAACTATAACGCGGTAGAGGTTGCCTAAAGGGATTACAAAATCGCTAATATCTTATTAATTTTAAAGAGCAATTCGTTACCGCTATTAAGAGTAGAGACGAGTTATTAATAGCCTTTATAACAGCTAAAGAGAAGGCTAACTTTAAGCTCGCAAAACAGCTCTAAAAGGAAGGCCATATTATAACTTTAGGAGCCCCTTTCTAAGTATCTAATAAGTAGGAGATCGATGGTTTTATTATAAGAGAAGTCTTTAAATTTAAGAAATATAACCCTACTAAGTTTAATAGAGTTTGCATATTTAAGTTAAGAATAGTTAATAAGATTAAAGGCAAAGCTACTAATACCCCATTTAAGAAGTTAAGGCTAGTTATTTAAGGCTATAATAATAATAGTAAGGAAGTAATCCTTATATAATCCCCTATAATTTAATAAGCTAGTTAGCGAGTTATTATTACGCTAGCTCCCTCCTTAATAAAGAATAGAATAGCGGTTTATTTATAAGATATTACTTAGGCCTATACCTAATTAGAGACGCACCTTTAGCGCTTAATACTAGCATACCTTCTAAAGCAAATTCGCCACCAATATCCTAAAGATACAATTATGGTTATACTTAAGCCATTATATAGAATCGCAGAGGTAGGAACTTACTAGTAGGCTACCTATAGCAAGCACTATAAAGAGAAGCTTTTAATAACTACTTTTATATTTAACCCCTGCTTTCTTATTATAACTATAGGAACTCTATTCGGAATTATCGGCATATAAACTAATAATACAATTATCTTAGGAGATAACCAATTTTTAGCTCTTAAAGAAGATAAGCTAGTAAAGGCAAATCTTATAACAAAGCCAAAGAAAAAGCTTAATTTAATAATACTATTACTCTTTAATAGATGCATCCTCTCTAGGAATAAGGATTCCATTACATTACGCTAAAAGGGCCAAGGTAAGAAGATTAATGTTATTAACATTAATTCTCTAAAGTAAGGATATATAGAGCAACGCGCTTGCAGAGTATATATTGCTTCTATCTGTTAACCTAAGGCTTCCTTTAATCTCTCTGTTGCTGCCTAACACTAGGAACCAACTAAGGATAACGTTCTTGCCCTAAATAAGCGTCTTTCCTGGCAAATAAACTATCTTAATTAGGGACTACTCTATATGCCTATTAATCTTCCTACCGCTAAGCTTTTTATATTTATTAATAGATCGTTTATAAACAATAAAGATTTTAGCTCCTAGTTAGGATATAAGATTATTATTACAAACAAATCTACTAGAGAGAATAACTTTATAATCTACAGCAATCTTACCTATTAGAGCTTAACCAAGAGCAAGCGTATTACTTAAAGTGTTTTAGCGTTAGAAATATATGGAATAGTTAGCAGAGTTAATATAGCAGTCGCAATTGGAACTACTCTAAAAATAATTATAGATTAATTTGAACTTCCCGCTATTCCTATAATCGTATGTACCGACTTATACTCCCTCTATAAGTATTTAGTCAAGCTTAGTACCATAAAGGAGAAGCGCCTTATAATTAACATTATAGCACTTCGGCAATCCTATAAACAGTAAGAACTTTTTAAGATTTAATAGATTAATAGCCAAGATAACCTAGCAGATATAATAATAAAGGTAAATCTAAATAAGGCTCTAGAAATATTCATTAATATAAACACTTTACATATATAAGTTAAAGGTTAGGTTAAAAGGGAGTAGGAGCATAATAATCTACAGACCCTAATTCCAACTAGCCAATTAGGATTTTCTATCCCTAGGATAGAAAATCGCTATTAGCTTGCTTATAACTAGCGCCTTAGCGGCACTAACACGACGTCCAACTATAACTCCTAAGCAAGAAAGCGCCACATATTAAGAGGCAAATTTTGGGATAACGAGACTTATATTATAATGGCAATAGTAAGTAAGGAGGATTAATATTTAGTACGCTAGTCAAGCAGCATTTATATATAGATGGCAACTACAAAAAAAGAGTTGCCAGTGTCGGGAATAAGGCAAGCAGTCGTTACGTGTCGCCGCGGCACTAGCGTAGCGAGGAGTCTTAAGCTCCTCGCCCTTCCTTATTTAAATAAAGAATATAAGCATACCAACCAACATCACTGTAACCTACTCGAGTAGTTGTTATTAGTAAGTCACCCTATATGACCAACAGAGTTAAATATAGCCGTAATATTAGATTAAAAAAACCTTTTACTGCACATGCAACCTTACTAAAAGGTAGCACCGCACTGCAAAACTAACGCATACCTATCTCCCTATTAAAAACAATCGATTTTATAACTTTTAAGACTTAATTTATACTGCCTAGCAAGCTGGAGATGGATTTATTTGTCGTTTTACCCCCCTTTCCCCTAACAGATTTTTTTAAAAGGGGTGGTCCTAGCTTATAAGCGAGGTAGGGGTAAAAATACTAAAATACTAAAATATAGACTTTTCCTAGGTTTTTCTTCTATAGAAAGTAAAAGCCTAATAAAATAGGAGGGTGTAGGTACTTTTCTATATCTCCTTTAGTTAGATTTTCTTTAATAAGAGGAGGATTGCCTTTAGGGCTTTTCTGCTAGTAAAAGCCTAATAAGTCCTTTTTTAGTATTTTTATTTTATTTTAATAGAAAAAGAAAATAACTATATTAATCTTTTTTAGCTAGTTTTTCTACTACCTTTAGCCTAATCTCCCCAGAAATCTTCTAATATAATTAGTAAGGAAAAAGGGCGTAAAAAGATAGAAAAAACTAGCAAGGCTTTTTGCCTAGTTTTTTTTACCTCTAGGACTAGGAGATAAGGGACCTAAGGAGGTTATTATCTACTATAAAAACTAGGAAACCCCCCTATAAGATACAAAATACCAAGGCCTAAAAGGTCTAAAAAAACCTCCTATAGAAATAAGTGATAAAGAGTTTATATTTACTTTTTCTCCCCCTTCTCCTTCTCCTTGCCTATTTAGGACAGGAGAAAAAAGAGGACATTATTAGTCTTCTCCTAAAAAAGAAAACCAAAAACCTATAAAAAAAAAGACAATAAAACTAATAACTACTACGCCTAGTGTTGATGTAAGTAAGCGGAGGTAGGAGGACGACACAGTAAACGATGTAGTGAAGTAAGTGAAGTAGATAAACTTGATACGATTAATAATATATATCTGCGGGAGATCGAGTCTCTATATACCTAGAAGACCCTATTTCCGGGACGTCCGTATTCCGGTTTATATCCTAATATATTATTTAATATACAACCTAATGCACGACCTAATATACGACCTAATACACGACCTGATATACGACCTAATATATAGATTTACGTTCTAAAAAATAGGTATTTTATAAGGGCGAACCTCGTTACATAAACCTACTCTTATAGGAGAATTTTTATAAGGTTATCTGTATAGGGTATAAACACCAATTCGCCTATATACCTTATATTTAACGTGCTAATAGTAACATAGGCTAGCCCCTTGTCCCCCTACCATAGCTACCCTAGCGGCGCATCTGCAGTATGCCTCTATTATAGTAGTTATCTATAGCGTAATAGCCTACAGTACATCTGCGGTAAAATGGTACTACGGTATTATGGTATTGTGGTAGAGGTCGTCTGCAGCGCGATAGTTGTAGGCTGGTTGTAGGAGAGGTCGTCTGTAGCGTGATGGCTGTAGACTGGTTGTAGTGGAACGGTTGTCGGGGTAACGTATTGATGTGACTTTAGGGGGTATATAACCAGCGGCGCCCCTGCAACAACGGCAGAAGGAGCAAAGGGAGGCAACGGTAGAGGACGAAAGGGAGGCGACGGCAGAGGACGAAAGGGAGGCGACGGCAGAGGATGAAAGGGAGGTGACGGCATAGCACTACTTTAAGATTATTAATAAAGGCTTTAATATCCTTAATAACCTTATCTTGTTAAACCGGGTTAGGTAGGACGCAGTTTAACTAATTATTATAGTTAAGTTTCGGCAGTTTAATAAGTAGCTTGCTATCTAGACTAAGGGAATTACCAGTCCAATAAATTATAATCACCTCTAGAACCAGACTAAATTTATTAACCTAAGCCTAAACATTTACTAACTCCGAAGTTAATATAATATAATCCCTACCCTTAGCAGTTTGCTGTCTCTAGAGTGCATTAAACACGAGCTAAATGTTTTGCAGATTTTCTTTAGAGCAAATATTATAGGATATTTTAATTTCGTTTAAAGGGTTAATATTTAATTTTTAGTTTTATTATAGGAACTTAATATATATTCCTAAAAGGAAATAGCAATGGAAAGCAAAGGGGCGAGTAACAGGCGCCCCCTAATAACTCTACAGGAGTAGAGTATAGTGTGTGATACTAGCGCGTCCGTAGGTTTGTTACGGCAGCAGTGGTTCCCAAGGAGGTCAAAAAGTAAGGTAGTAGAGCACCACTGGTGAC
>Ga0307507_10002744_pt1 | contig 36052 bp, 4 predicted proteins | sample 7_EM_MG_FD_207223 | JGI IMG/M metagenome (GOLD analysis project Ga0307507, IMG submission 207223) | Populus trichocarpa ectomycorrhiza microbial communities from riparian zone in the Pacific Northwest, United States - 7_EM | ecosystem: Host-associated > Plants > Roots > Unclassified | place...
CCACCGTCGTTCCACCTGTGCCTCCCCTGTGATGCATGCATCTTAGGGGATTATTAGGGTGTTTTTCAGGGTTCTTTTGGTTGGTTTGGTCTTTTTGGGCCGGGTGCAGCAAGAGCTCCAAAAGTCGAAGGGTCGAATCTTAGTTTAGGGTCTATAAACCCTTTTCCTACTGGAATATTTAATAAATTAGGGTCGCGTTTATCCTTTATATTATTATTAGGTAGATCCTAAAACTCCCTTAAGACGCTTATAGGTAGCGTCACGCGCTATAGTGGCTATTTGTATATAGTTGCTACTATACGTTAAACAGTTTTATACGGTAGCTAGTAGAGGGTAAGGAATTCCTTAACGCAGCGTTTAAGGTACTATAGTATACTTTCTATATATTGCTTAAGCCAGAGTAACCTATAGCGGTAGAAGTATTTTATAAGATTAAGATCGCCGCCTCCCTATAGTGTCTCCGCGACCTATCTAGTAATTCCCTATAGGGTATTTATTATAGAAGGGTTATTACCTATACTAGGCTTTATACCTATCTTACTATAAAATAGGGATTAGATCTAATACTCCTTTAGGTATAGAGCGTATACTATTTCGCCTAGAGTTATATCCTCTAGGATATCCTTTAAGCTTATTAGTGTTATATACCCGTCCAATTCTTTTATAAGGGATATTATTGCGGTTACCTTAGGCTGTCCTTAGGACAACCTCTGGACGCCCCTTAGATAGTCGCCAGTTATATACCAAAGGCACGTGCCTATAGTATATAGTCTCTATAATCCTAGAGGCCTTACCTCCTTAAGGATTTATCTCTCTTACCAATCTATCCTATTCCATAATTGTGCCTTATAGCCCCCTATCTATAAAGTCCCCTTATATTTAAATCCTTCCTATTCCATTTAAAAGGGCAGCTAGCTTTAAGAACTAGATTGTTTATTTATATCTTTTATTTACATCCACTATCCTCCCTTAAAATTTTATAATAACCTAAACAGAAACTCCATAAATACCTTATAGAATGCCGTCGTATTAAAGCAGAAAAGTCCCTCTAATAGCAAGAGATTATAATAATATAAACCTCTAGGTAAGACGGCTAAATAAGCCCTAATACCTAAATGCACTAGGAGCTTAAAGACTCTTATATAACTATAGTTACCACAAAAAAAAACGCAGACACCCTCTATAACGGACGCAACGCTACTAGAAAGTAACTAAAACCCCTTTAGCCCTACCTAGGCTAATTAAAAGACTAAACGCTAGAGATAACTCTAAGATCTTCCCCTAAGCCAGAAATACTAGAGAAATATACTAATATATCTAACTAGGGACCTAACTAGAACCCTCCCAGAAAACCACCGGCCTATAATTAGTATAGTAGCGGTATATAGACTGCTTATAAGCTAAGCGGGCTTACCCCATTAGGCAATTTAACCTAAATACTAACTTAAGACCTAAGGCTTGTTGGGAAACCTGTACTAGTTACTAGTACTAATACTACCTTTATAGCTGGAGCTTCCCTAGGCCTAAGTTTAGAAAGTTAAGAGCCCTATATTAATATCCTTTAAAATAGATATTAAAAAGCTATTATAAGGCTCTTAGAAGCTATGCGGGAGGAAGCTACTAATAAATATATTAAAACTCTCTAGAGGCAAATTTAGATCTAGTAAGGTTTAATTTAAGCTAAATAAGTTCTTTTATAACCTAGCTAAGGCCTTTAGTAGTTTAGAACTTCGTTATAAACCTAGCGCCTAATAATTAAATAACTAGGTTTATAACTTCTTTAAAAAGCTAATAATATAAGATAATACTAAAGAGTGTATATAATAGATTATTAATAGGATTAAAGACTAATTGCTAAACTAGATTATGCTTAATTAACTTAACAAAAAGCAAGTTATTACTTAGCTATGGCTACAAACCTTCCTAAAAGGTTAAACCTAAAATCTGTAGGTTATATAATATAATAATATAGAATAATTCTAGAATAGTATACAGCTAAACTATTAAGATTTTCGTTAGTTTATAAACTTTATAAAAACTTATATTTAATAGATAGATCTAAAGCCCTTTAAAAATAAGGACGGCAGTATTTATAAAAAGGAAAAGATTGGATTTATCTAGGCTAGAATTAAGCTAGTAATTTATAATAAAATAAAGCGCGTAGGAGCCCTATTATAGATTACTATATATACTAATTTTAAATAAGTAGTTCTAAACGCTAAGGATATAGTAAGAAACCAGACCTCTTCTAATAAGAAACTAGGGGGTAGCTAAAAATATAGGTACTTTAGTAGTAATATAGGGCAGACCTAAACTTTAAAGAAGCCGTTCTTAAAGAGAAATCTAGAATAGTTAAAATTAGGGACCTTAAGTAATAGGAAAGACTTCTAGGGCCAACCTAACACCTATTTGGCACCCTTATAAAAATACTCTAAAAAGTTAAGAGAAAACTTCTTTAGAGGTAAACCTAATTAGAAAAATAAGTAGGGCAATAACCGCACTAACAATTTAAAAAAAGAAAAGTCCTAGTTATAGACCTTTCCTAGCTATAACTAGGGCAAGATATAGAAGAAGAGACTTTCTATATCGCTATTAATCCAGAAATAGTACTCCCTATAGGCGAGGTATGTTAGCTTTAAGTACTATATAATAGCGGCACCGAAATTAATCTTATACAATATAATTTAGTAAAAGAGCATAAGCTTATCCTGTTACTAAGGTAGCGGAAACCTACTATAGGGTTCCTAAATAAGCATTAGATTAAACTATATAGTGCCTATAGGCTTATAGTATTAGTAGCTGATATATATAACCGCACTAAGGTAGTTAGCCCGCAACCCTTTTAGGCAGCTAATTTTATAGGTTATAACCTTATCTTTAGATATTCTTAGCATATAAAAGTAGATTCTAAGATACGCTTTAAAATAAGAGCCTTTAAATAGTAAAATAATAAAGAATTAGAAGGGTGTATAATACAAATAAGCTTAAAGAACATTCTAGAGGATATAGCTCTAGGTAAAATAGTATACGCTCTATACCTAAAGGAGTATTAGATCTAACCCCTATTCTATAGCAAGATAGGTATAGAGCCTAGTATAGGTAATAACCCTTTTGTAATAGATACCTTATAGGGAACTACTAGATAGGTTATAGAGATACTATAGGGAGGCGGCAATTTTAAAGATCTTATAAGATACTTCTACTACTATAGGTTACTCTAGCTTAAGCAATACGCGGAGAGTATACTATAGTACCTTAAACGCTGCGTTAAGGGATTTTCTACCCTCTACTAGCTACTGTATAAAACTATTTAACGTATAGTGGCAACTATATATAAACAGCTATTATAGCGCGCAATACTACCTATAAGTGTTTTAAGGGAGCTCTGGGACCTACCTAATAATAATATAGAGGATAAACACAACCTTAATTTATTAAATATTCTAGTAGGCCTAAGGGACTTACTAAGGGTATTTTTGGGTAGGTAAGTAAAAGTTATTTAATAAAACTCGGAATATAATTATACAATTAATTTAGAAGAAAGTAAATAACTACTAAACCTTTTTATTTATAACCTCTCTTATAAAGAGCTTAATATTCTATAAAAGTACCTTAACAGCTTACTAAAAAAGGAATAGATTTAGCTTAGTAAGTTACTAGTAGGCGCGCCAATCCTTTTTATTTTAAAACTAGATAGAACTATAAGGCTATACGTAGACTATTACGGTCTTAATAAGATTATAATTAAGAACCGTTACCTACTACTACTAGTTAGTAAAATGCTAGATTAACTATTTAGGGCGAAGATCTTTACGAAGCTAAACTTATAAAACACCTATTATAGGCTCTATATTAAAAAAGGGGATAAATAGAAGACCGCTTTTAAGACCTAATATAGCCACTTTAAGTATATAGTAATGCCTTTTAGGCTAGCTAATACGCCTATAATATTCTAATTATATATTTATAGAGCCTTAGGGGGACTAGTTAACCGCATATATATTATCTATTTAGATAATATTCTAATTTACTTAGAAGATAAGGATTAGTACAAGCAATATATCTATAAAGTACTAGAACGTTTAAATAATCAGGGCCTCTACGCTAAGGCGTTAAAGTATATCTTTAATACTAAGCAGGTTAAGTTCCTGGGCTATATTATAATGCCTATAGGCGTAGTTATAGACCTAGTATAGGTATAGATAATCTAAGAGTAGCCAGAGCTAGAGAGCTACTAAAATGTTTAAGTATTCCTAGGCATTACTAATTTCTATAGGCGCTTTATTTATAATTACTTAAACATCGCCTAATACCTATTTAATTATATTATTAAAGATTTCTAAGACCTGGCCTAAGAAGTAAAAAGCTTAAAGGTAGAAAGAAAGAAAACTAAAAAGGAACTAACTAAATAGTATAAACTATAGACATAGCCTAGAAAGGTATAGAAAGCCTTTTAGGAACTACGCGCAAAGTTTATAAAAGCTTTACTATTATGGCATTTTAACTTAAATTAACTACTAATAATAGTCACTAATATATTAAATTTTGCCCTTGTTAGTATCCTACTATAATTTAATAGGCATCTAAACGCTACCTAGCTCTACTAAAGACTAGTAGTATTCTATAGCAGAAAATTCTAGGGACCTAAAGTTAGGTATTATACCCATAATAAGGAACTACTGGCTATAGTTAACTGCTTTAAACAGTGGCGATACTACCTTAAGCATGCAAGGTATACCACTTATATACTCTTAGATTATTATAATCTATACTACTTTATAACTATAAAGGAGCTTATATAATTTAATTTTAAGATTAAATATAAGCTAGGGGAAAACAACCCTGGTAATAGACTATTATAATGGCTAGATTATATTAAAGGCTTTAAAATAGGAGAAGGAAAACGGATAATAGATATCTTACTCCCTATATTATAAAATAAGCTCTAGGTAGAGAATGCTTAAATACCTATAGCTCTAAGTACTAAGTCTTAGGCAGTGTAAACCCTATTAGCTTTTACTAATGTTCTAGCTAGTACCTAGTCCGTTACTAATAAGGGTCCAAATATACCTAGACAAGACGTCCCTAATATACTCTTGGAACCTAGTAATATATTACCTCTAATTACTAAGCTATCCCCTTAAACTAAAAGTAAAGCTATAAAGTAATTAGAACCTAGAGCCCTATAAAGACTAAAGGACTTTAACCTTATAACGGCCTTTCTAATATATACGCACTAAGAAGTTATAAGATCTATAGTACTATCTAGTTTTATACTTAGAGCAGTATAAGGCAAAACAGCTTTTATTTAGAAACTATTTAAAAGGTTAATGGATTTTATCTATAAGGTGTAATAAAGGGACGCCTTCTATACTATCTTTAATATGAAAATAGACTAAAAATATAATAGAAAGAAAGCTATAAGGCACTAAAATTAGAAACTAGACCCAATGGGCTTACTATATAAAAATGGTAAGGTTTAGGTACTATAAGAAGCAAATCTATAACAGAAAATTCTTATAAAGAATTATAATAATCCTCTAGGCGGCTACTATGGTTAAGTTAAAATAATGGAATTACTTTAACGTAAATACTATTGGCTAAAGCTTAAGTAGAAAGCAAAGGAGTACATTAGCCACTATAAAAAGTATTAAGTATATAAAATCCAAAGGCATAAGCTATAGGGTTTACTTAAATTAGTTCATCCTACTAGTAAGCTATAGTAATATTACACTATAGACTTTATTGCGGATCTCCCGCCCTTAAAAAATAGGTAAAAATTAATATATAATTTAGTCCTGGTACTTATTAATAGGGTTTTAAAGTATATCTAATACCTTCCCGTTAACAAAATAATTAATATATCAGTGCTTACTAGCCTAATTAAGGAGAAATGCTTTCTTAAAGTAGATTAGCCGTACTCTATTAGTATTAATAGGGGTAGCGTCTTTATAAGCCAGTACTAGTTAGATCTATACTTTTATTTAAAAATAGACTACTATTATAGTATAGCTTTCTATTTATAAACAGATAGGTAAATAAAACGCCAGAACTAGGAACTAGAGTCTTACCTATAAATATATTTAAACTACTAGTAAAATAGCTAGTGCGAGCTACTTCTATATATAGAGTACGCTTATAATTTAAAGCAATATATATTATATAAGTATATACTAATCTAGATTGCCTATAGCGTCTAACTATTTAGGTTTAATAATATATCTAGTAATTACTAGCTAAGGCCGCATAATTAATTATAGGATTATACTAAAAAGTCTAAGGATATCTACTAAAGAGTATAAGGATACCTCTAGTAATAGAAGGAGTAATAGAAGTATGCGAGGCAGAGCCTATAAGATGCCTAAAAGTAGTAATGACTCTAGTATAACCATAAATACTAAGATAAGTATTTCGGAGTAGGCAATAAGGTTCTATTATATTTAATAAATATTAAAACCTATTAACTATTAAAGAAGCTTAATATAAGATACCTAGGTCCCTTCTAAGTTAAGGAATAAATTGGTAAGCTAGCCTACCGTCTCTAGCTACTCCTATCTATAGCCTATCTATATTTAGTATTTTATATAAATCTACTAGAGCTATAGTATAGACTATTATTAGAAAAGAACTTCCGTTTAGGCCTAATTAAACATCCTAAAGTAGTAGGCGAGTGGTATAAGGTTAAAGCTATACTATGCTATAAGTCTATTAAGAATAAGCTTTAATATAAAGTTAAATAGCTAGAATGGCCCGCTAAGGACTCTATATAGAAACTAGAGGATTACCTTAATTATTGCGAAGATATTCTAAAAGAATATTAGGACTAAGGTCCGTAATCTATAAAGCGCAGAAAGCGCTCTAATACTATAGTATTATTACAGCCTATAAAGAAGACTTATGTAAAGAGTAAGAAATAGGTTAAACTAAATATAGAATAGATAGGCTCTAGAAACCATAAGAATTAAGTAGGGCTACGGCCTAAGTTAGGACAGGTCCTTAGCCTTTTTACATATATAGTATAAAATTAATAGGGTATTTTGCTAAAAGTGCATTCCTATTAATTAGTCTATATTAAAAATAGTGTTCTTATACCTTCCTAAATACCTTATAAGGCCTTCCCAATTGCTACTATATATAAAAATTAATCCTAAATGCCCAAATTGAAAGCTACTATACCTTATCCCTAGGTATAGAATTAGTATCTATTAGCCTACTAAGTAATAGCTAATAGAAATGAGATCTAGATCTAGATCCTTTAGTAGGAGTATAAATAGGCATAAAAATAGGGGTAGGCCAATAAGGTATAGATAGAGTAGAGATCCTTAAACGCTTAACACTAATATTAGGCCTAAACTAATACCAACAAAGTTTTTAAGGCGTAAACTTATAGTTAATAAAGACACGCTTAAGCCTAAAATAAATAGAGATATTAACTGGCTGGCATAGACTAGAACTACTAAGACTTTGCTAAAATTGCCTATAACATTTATAATTAATTATAGACCAGTATAAAGGCATAAAAATAAAGTTGTATAAAAATCCCTATATTAGCCCAGGTAGTTACTAGCATATTTTTAGTAGGCTTTTAATAGGTTTCCTAGTAATCCTTACGTCTTTTCTCCAGTTATGTTTTTTCCTTATTAAGGTTTTTTAGGAGCTTAAAGCAGGGGTTAGATAGATAGATAATATATAGCAATATACTAATATCTTTCCAATATCTCCCTAAACCTCTTCTAGGATAAGCCCTTATAATCTCCCTACTATAAGGTAATAGTAATTAGGGGCCGACTATAAGAAGGGGGGGGAGCAATATAAGGGATATTATTGCGGTTACCTTAGGCTGCCCTTAGGACAACCTCTAGACGCCCCTTAAATAGTTGCCGGTTATATACTGGAGGCACGTGCCCGTAGTATATAGTCTCTATAATCCTAGAGGCCTTACCTCCTTAAGGATTTGTCTCTCTTACCAATCTATCCTGTTCTATAATTATACCTTATAGCCCCCTATCTATAAAGTCCCCTTATATCTTTATCGTTCCGCTATTTAAAGGCTCCTATTTTAAAGCGTATCTTAGGATCTACTTTTATAAGCTAAGGATATCCAAGGATAAGGTTATAATCTATAAAATTGGCCGCCTAGAAGGGTTGCGGGCTAACTACCTTAGTATAATTATGTATATTAGCCACTAACACTATAAGCTTATAGGTACTGTGTAGTTTAATTTAATACTTATCTAGGAACCCTATAGTAGGTTTCCGCTACCTTAGTAATAGGACAAGCTTATACTCTTCTACTAAATTATATTATATAAAATTAATTTCGGCGCCGCTATTATATAGTACTTAGAGCTAACATACCTCGCCTATAGGGAGTACTATTTCTAGCTTAATGATGATATAGAGAGTCTCTCCTTTTATATCTTGCCCTAGTTATAGTTAGGAAAGGTCCGCGACTAGGGCTTTTTTTTTTTAGATTATTAGTATAGTTATTACCCTACTTATTTTTTTAATTAGGTTTACCTCCGGAGAAGTTTTCTCTTAATATTTAAAAGTGTTTCTATAAGGGTGCCAGATAGGTATTAGGCTAGCCTTAGGAGTCTTTTCTATTACTTAAAGTCCCTAACTTTAACTATTCTAGATTTCTCTTTAAGAACAGCTTCTTTAAAGTTTAGGTCTACCCTATATTACTACTAAAGTGCCTACGCTTTTGGCTACCCCCTAGCTTCTTATTAGAAGAGGTTTAGTTTCTTACCGTATCCTTAGCGTTTAAAACCGCTCGTTTAAAATTGGTATATATAGTAATCCGCAATAGGGCTCCTACGCGCTTAATTTTATTATAAATTACTAGCTTAATTCTAGCCTAAATAAATCCAATCTTCTCCTTCTTATAGATACTACCGTTCTTATTTTTAAAGGGCTTTAGATCTATCTATTAAATATAAGTTTTTATAAAGTTTATAAACTAACGGAAATCTTAATAGTCTAGCTATATACCATTCTAGAATTGTTTTATATTATTATATTATATAACCTATAGATCTTAGGTCTAACTCTTTAGGAAGGTCTATAGCTATAGCTATATAATAACTTACTCTTTATTAAGTTAATTAAGCGCAATCTAGTTTAGGAATTGGTCTTTAATCCTACTAATAATATATTATATACGCTCTTTAGTATTATCTTATATTATTAGCATCTTAAAGAAGTTATCTAACTATTAGGCGCTAGGTTTATAACGAAGTTCTAAACTACTAGAGGCCTTAGCCAGTTAGTTTATATCCTTTTTCTATTTATTATATAAATACCTCTCTAAGTCTTCTATACTTCTTTAGGTGGGTACTAAATAGCCCCTAAAAAGCCCTTAGCCCTAGCTAGATTATAAAAGAACTTATTTAGCTTAGGTTAAACCATACTAGATCTAAATTTGCCCTTAAATGGTTCTAATATATTTATTAGTAGCTTCCTCCTATATAGCTTCTAAGAGCCTTATAATAGCTTCCCAATATCCGTCTTAAAGGATATTAGTATAGGGCTCTTAACTTTTTAAACTTAGGCTTAGGAAAGCTCTAGCTATAGAGGTAGTATTAGTATTAGTAATAAGTACGGGTTTTCTAGTATGCCTTAGGTTTTAAGTTAGAATTTAGGTTAGATTACCTAAAGGGGTAGGCCTACTTAGCTTATAAGCGGTCTATATACCACTACTATACTAATTATACACCAGTGGTCTTCTAAGAGGGTTCTAGTTAGGTCCCTAATTAAACATATTAATATATTTCTCTGACATTTCTAGCTTAGGGAAAGATCTTAAAGTCACCTCTAGCGCTTAGTCTTTTAGTTAGCCTAGGTAGGGCTAGAGGGGTTCCGGTTACTTTTTAGTAGCGTTGCGTCCATTATAAAGGGTGTCTACATTTTCCTTAGTGGTAACTATAGGTATATAAAAGTCTTTAAGCTCCTAGTACATCTAGGTATTAGGGCTTATTTAGCCGTCTTACCTAGAGGTTTATATTATTACAATCTTTTACTATTAGAGGGACCTTTCTACCTTAATGCGACAGCTTTCTATAAGGTATTTATAGAGTTTCCATTTAGGTTATCGCGAGATTTTAAGGGAGGATAGTAAATATAAACAAAAGATATAAATAAATAATCTGGTCCTTAAAGCCAGCTACCCTTCTAAATAGAGTAGAAAGGATTTAAATATAAGGGGACTTCGTAGATAGGGGGCTATAAGGACACGATTGTAGAATAGGATAGATTAGTAAGAGAGACGAATCCTTAAGAAGGTAAGGCCTCTGGGATTATAAAGACTATATACTACAGGCACGTGCCTTTAGTACGTAACCGGCGACTATCCAAGGGGCGTCTAGAGGTTGTCCTAAGGGCAGCCCAAGTTAACCGCAATAATATCCCTTATAACTTATCTACTATTATAAAGATTACGTCGTGGTCCTAACTAGTAATAGGATCTTTTAATTTTAGCAACTTTATAATAAAGTTCTATAATATCGTCTCCTATAGTCTCTTTAGTGTTTTAATAGGTTATAGCCCTCTATATAACCTATACCTTATTGGTTTATTCCTCTAGCAATCTAGATATTTCTTTATAACTTATCTCACCATCCCCCAAATTCCTTAAATAATATATTCCTCTTAAAGTCTTAACACTAAGCCCGTAGCTCCATTATGTCCTTATATTATTCCCCTATGGAAATCTTTAACAAACTCTTCTGCAATTCCCTTTGGGATATACGTTGCTTTTTAGCTTACGTACTACTCTAAGTTTAGATCCTTACTCTATGCTTCTTAAATCCTTTATATCTATACACTCTTAGGTATCTTATAGGTTTAACTCTTTTCTCTTATTACTGTAATTTTTAGGTAATTATACCTAATTAATCCGTCTTTATCTTTTCGCAGTAAAGCCCCTAATGGCTTATCTTTGTTTTACAGTTCTATCTTCCTACTAAGTATATCTACTCTTACGTTCTTAGTACCCTTAGTATACTAAACTTTAAAATGGTATTCTGTAAGCATCTCTGCCTATCTAACCTGTTTTTAGTTTAGTTCCTTTATTGTTAGGAATCTTATTAGGTTCTTATAGTCCGTTTTAACTATAAATAGTTTCTCTATGCCTTATAAGAATACTCTCCATCTCTTAAGTGCTGTAACTATTCCTAGCAACTCCTTATTATAGATATTATAGTTTAGTTCCGCTAGCGTTATCTTTTAACTATAGTATGCCACTAGGTGCTATCCGTTTTAGTATCTTTATAGTAGGCACGCTCCTAATACAAAGTCTAATACGTCCGTTTCTATAACTATATCTAACTATAATTAATAGATCTTAAGGACTGGTTCCTAGGTAAACAACTCTTTAAGTTCCTTAAACAACTTCCTTTATTCCTTATTCTATACCTATAATTCCTCTTTCTTAGTAAGTCTTATAAATAGCTTAATATTCTTTAACTACTATACTATAAACCTTCTATAGTAGTTGCAAAACCCTAAGAACAATTTTAACTGTATAACGTTCTCTAGTTCTTACCAACTTACTATAGCCTCTACTTTCTTTAGGTCTATACTAATTTTGCCTAGTTTAATAATAAATCCTATAAAATTGGTCTTTCTTATAAAGAACTTGTATTTTTTAATTACTACTGGCATCTTTTCTTCTTATAGTCTTTTTAAGACCTATTTAACGTGTTCTCCGTGCTCCTCCTCGCTTATTAAGTAAATAATATTATTATTAAGGTATGCTATAACAAACTCATTAAGGTGTTCTTCTAATACACTATTAATTCTTTTTTAAAACGTTGCTAGTATATTTATAAGTCTAAACTGCATTACTAATGGCTTATATAGTCCTTTCTTTAACCTAAAGGCTGTCTTCTACTTATCTCCTTCCTTAATCCTAATCTGATAGTACACCCACCTTAGATCTATCTTCGTAAAGATTTACGCGTTACCAATCCTGTCCTAAATCTCGCTAATTAAGGGTAAAGGATACCTATCCTTTTTAGTAATGCTGTTTAACTATTTATAGTTAATACACATCCTAAGTTTTCCATTTTTCTTTAGGATAAACAGTACTGGATATCCTACTAATAACTGCGATGGTCTAATATATCCCTTTTATAAGTTCTCCTAAATAAATCCCTTAAGCGCCACTAGCTCTGTTTTAGTAAGCTTATAGATTAGAAAGAACTTTAAACTAGTTCCTAGTTCTAATTCTATTTTATAATCCTATACTATATACTCTAACAGCTTTTTACTTTCTAGGCTCTATAACTTTCTGCTATACTTATAGTATCTCTTTAGTATATAACTTAAGCCTCGTTTAGTCTCTTTATATATTACTCTAACTTAGTACTATGCCATCTCAGTTTATTATTATATCTTGCGTTATTAAGTATCCCTAATATTAACCTAACCTATAACCTAATTAATCTTTGGATTGTATTTTTATAACTAAGTATTCCTAATATCACCTTATCCTATCCTAATTGTAGGATATTAAAAGACATTTTAACTTGTCTCCCTTTAATAGTTAACTAAATAGGTCCTGTTTTTAGATTAATAATACCTCCTTTATAGGCTATCTAATCTCCTAAGATTATTATTAATAGATACAGATTCCGTTTCTGTCTGTATAGTAATCCTATCCTTTCTACTACTGCTAGTAATATATAGTTCCTTATTGCTCTACTGTCTATTAGCGCTTTAAACTATTAATCTTATTACTTTATTTATAAATTTGGGTATTGTCCTTAAATTCCTTTAAGGGTTTAAGGCTCTACTACTAGCTCCCTCTAGTTTATAGGCCTTCCTTTTTTCTAACTATTAGCGTTTTAATCTTATCTATACTTAGTCCTCTCTAGGCTAATACTTAATTTACTTCTTTTTCTCTATATACTATAAATAAGTATTTTCTGGGCACTCCCATCACTATTATCCCTCTAGGCATTCTTCTATAAGAAATCTTCTAGATTAAAGTATTAAGTCTCCTAACTCCTAAACTTCTACTAGATACTAGCTATATATAAACTTAGTATTCCTAAACCTTCTTTTGTCTAGCGCCCAATACATTCTAGTTAGGTACTTATAGTTCTTCTATTTTAGTGCTTTATATATATCGCATATATTATCTATATATGCAATATATACTAACATATAATGCGCTAGGTGCTTTAGATTAACTCTTAGCTTATTCTTATCCTTAAGTTTAAACCTTTCCCGCGATGACCTAAATATTACTATATTGTTTACTAGTACTAATACTTTTATTGTCTCTCTCTAGTCTTTAGCCTATTCTTCTAAATCTCTTAATATTATAATTAATGCTCCTTTAATATAACCTAGCTGTCTTTCTAACATAGCTTGGTCCAATATAGCTTTTTTATCTAACTATATGCAAAAATCTTCCTACTCATCGTTTCCGCGTTGATTATACCACTTACGGTATAGCTTTATAAGTATATACGATCTATCTACAAAGAAGTATCTTTTTATTGCTGTATTATTATAACCTTTTATATGTCTTTCTGCGAATCTAGTTGGAATCCCTAGATCCTCTTCTTGTTCTAAATTGCTTAACTACTTAACTCTTAGCATTCCTACCCTTGGCCTATTAGTGACCTTCCGTATAGGTCCTCTGTCCTTTATATATCTTAGCATAGCTAATCTCTAGTCTAGCTTTTACTCTTACTATATAAGAATTCTTTATCTAAACTCCTTTATAGTTTCTGTTCTATTATGTCTTATAAACGGATTTTTGACGTTATTAAACCTTTTAATTATCGTGTTGACTTTTTAGCCTTTAGGCTAAATACTATACTTACCTAGAATTACTGTGGACCTTATTCGTTTTTTAAAATCTTAGTTCCCTAAAAATCTTCATCTCATACTTATTTATTTGTCTTTAAACTAAGCTACTGCCCTTCCCTATCGGTTATTGTCTATAGTGGGTTCTTAAGTATATCTTATCTCATTCTAAGAATCTTAAGTGTCTTTTATCTCTTCCTAAGAATCTTAAGCCTATAACCTTTTACCTTTATTAAGTGGTGAATTAGTACTAGTAGTTATCTGCTTACTTAATCTTTTTTAGATATTATTCCTTCTATCTTATAAAGTAATAGACACCGTATCTAATGGTGTTATAATACCCGTTACCGAACCGCGTTCTATAGTAGTCTCAGTCTCTACTTCTATTACATTATTAAGGTTTAAGTGCCCCTAGTTAGCCTCCCTTTCTTCCTTATTGCTATTTATTAATAAGTACTCTAACTCTATTGTTATTGTTACTAATCTTTGTCTATATATTACTGTAACATCTTAATTTAGCTTATAAAGTCGATCTTATTCTTTATCTAACTCTTTAGTTCCCTTAAGTCCTTATAACTCTAGCTCTTATAGCTAATAGCTTGTGCCGTACTTAGCGTTTTTATAAATTTGCTATGCGTTATTATAACAAAACGTAAAGTATTAGATTAAATACTTCTTGGTCCCGCGCAATACACTTATATTCGCATTATTATACTCTAACAACCTAGTACCTTTTACTGCGTAGTTATTCTAACTACCTCTATAGTCTCTAGCAAAACAACCCTATTTTCCACAATTTATATAAGCTCCTTTTTTAAACTAATCTTCTTATTATAGAGTCCGCCTAAACGTCTTCTACTACTAAGATCCCTGGTTTAGCCTCTACTTCTTAGTCCTATAATTACTTAATCTTTAATCTCTAGGTTTCTATAATTTCTTACTTTATCTCTTAAATTTTTTAATACCGTTTAGGTCTATTAGCTCTAGCCTACCATTCTATAGTTTTTAACTCTACGTCTATTAATACATACTTTGCGCCTTATATAACCATAGAACTCTATCTTGCCCTTTCTTAGCTTATTCCCTTTAATAGATCCTATTATCTATCTTAATTAACTAATTAATTAACTCTTATAAGTTATCCGCATTTTCTATTAAAATAATTACGTTTTAGGCTTTAGCCTTAAGTCCCTATTTATACTATGCCATAAGCGCCTTATTATTCTACTTAACCTATATTATAAGTGTCTGAAACTATATTATATACTTAATTACTAAAGTATATTATACCAGGTTTTAGAGTTTTCTTTCTACCATAGTTATTACCTCTAGGTCCTTAAATATCTATATTAACCTTTCTGCAAATCCGTTCTAGTTAGTAAATATATACCATACTTCTTAGTTAGTAGTTATTATTCCATTTATCTAGATTTTAGTAAGATAAGGTTTAAACTATTTAAGTGCTCTTCCTATTAGGAACAATCCTATATATGCCACTTAGTCTATAGATATTGCCAACTTTACCCCCTTTTATATAACCTTAAAGTGCATCTACGTAAGGAATCCCTTAAACTTTAACCTTTCTCCTAAGAATTATTTAATAAATAGTAACTTAACCTTTGCTTCTCCGATTCTATTAAGTCTTTCTTTAAGTGTTTAATTATTATCTGTTATTTAATTAACTATTTCCTATAACTAACCCACCATAACTAGCTGCGAATTAGTATCTTTTATATTAGTGTCTCCTCCTAACCCTAAGGTCGTAGCTGCTGTAAATAGCGTTATAACTAGTGCTTTTAGTGGCATATTGTTTAACTTTATTAATACTATAACCTTAGTAGTAAATATATAACGAAGCCTTATAGGAAATACTACGGTGGGCTTATTATTAGGCTAGGTATATAGATAAATAGGAAGTTAATAATATAAGTACTAATAACTGGTGGAGTGGTTGCCTAATAGATTAACTCTAATTATATTTTAAGATTTACTACAAGAAAGGGAACTATCTAGGTAGGGACTGTGGTTCTTTAAATATACACTTATACTCCTAAGAAAGTCATTACTCTATCTACTATATCTACTCTATTCGCTCCGTAATAGATCTTATAGATTACACAGATTATATAGATCACATTACATAACCTATACTACCATTCCTCGTTATATGGTTCCACCAGCTCCATCCTAAACCGTACTTTTATTAACTAACTAGCTTCCTCCAACTCCTCTCTAAGTAGTCGTAATACTGTACTTAAAGCGTCCATAACACTATCTAACCTTCTAGGCCGCCTATATAGCTTTAGGGCTACTAGAGGATAATTATAAGTAGATTAATTGCTTTATAAAGACCGCCGTTTTTGCTATTAGCGCCTAGCTATACTCCTTATTTATAACCACTTTACTTTATAGCCCTATTATAGAGTTAGTTGCTTTATAGAACTGCTTTAAATAGTCTATCTATAATAATCTGCCTTACTTTCTAGCCTAGCAACCTAATGCTCCTTCTATAGTCAGCAAGAATAATAATATCTATCTTAATTACGGCCTATACCTTATCTATTAAATGCTTATAAATTACTAGAAGACACTTACGGACTATAGCCTACCCTAGTTTTAGCACTAGTGGGCCGTTATTACTAAGGGAAGTAACCCGCTTCTTATAGCCAAGCTACTATAATATAATCCTATAGAGGAAGGTCGCTAGTTTACTAAGCTATACCAGTAGCTAAATGCCAATTAGGCAGCTTGCTTTGATACTATTATTACCGCTATAGATACAGATCTATAATTAGCCTACTTCTTTCTCTAGGGCCCTACAGGCACTAGTAAAACATTTCTCTATTACTGCCTCTGCCACTACTACCGCTTACGCGGTAAGATTGTTCTTTATATAGCTTCTTCGAGCATTATAGCCCTTTTACTACCCAGTAGCCATACTACCTACTCCCATTTTTAAATACCTCTTAATCTATATAAATAGTCTACTTATAATATCTCTAAAAGCTTAAATCTAGCCAAGCATCTATATTATACCTCTCTACTTATTTAGGACAAAGTACTAATATAGCACCGCTACTGCTTTAAAGCCGTGCACTATATACTTACTAATATCCATTCTAATAACTCTACCTTTAGCAGACTCCCTACTATCTTAGGCGGCGACTTTGCTTAAATACTGCCTATTATCCCATATGGGAACTACATAGCCATTATAGGTACCTGCCTGTAGTAGTTATTCCTCTAGCCTACCTTCCATATACTATTTCTATAGTTAAATATACGTGTCCGCCAAGGTGAGATAAATTAGTAGTTTATAGCTTAGGTATAAAGCTTGTCTTACAATATAGTCCTAGCTAGCAGTATTAGTATCCCGCCTAGTATAACCTTGTTACGGTCCCAGGAACCCTTTTATAGGTATATATACCCTCCGCAACTGTCACGAAGTTCGTGTAGAGCAGTTCATTAATAAAATGGGTTAATTTATTGATAATCTTAAGTCGTCTTAACTTGATCGTTCTGAGGGCTTTAAGCTATAAAGAGACTTTACAGTGCACGGGCTCCATGCACGTGAATCATGCATATAACCTACGCCTTTAGAGAATATAGATTATCTAACACACCCCCTTAGCTTCGAGCTCTTTAAGGTCAAAGCTAGCCACCTTCTCATGTCCGTTAATAAGTTAATTGAACTATAATCTCTTCTAAATCCTTCTATCTTGCTTTAATACTGTCCCTTAGGTCCTCCAGTTGCTTCTCCTTATTTAGCCGCTCCTTAATATCCACCATTCTAATTATATTAACGAAGCTTTAAAACCTCTGCTTGGGCAGGGCCTTTATAAGTCCATTAGCAATTATCTCCTTTATTACTGTCTATTAAAATCGTACTTGTCTCATTACATATTCCTAATATAGCTAGTATTAATAGATATTAATATGTCGGAGCTTTATAATTAGCTTTGCCATATCTTCTATAATTAGTTAGAGTGTCTGGGTATTATTACATTTAATAATTAAGGGCTTGTTTAGATATAACATTATTACTTTAAATAGCCTACTAATAAAGATAGCTTCCTTTACTATCTGTAATAGGGCTAATAACTCAGCTTCTATGCTTAACGTTATAACTATACCCTGTTTGTTTGCTCTCTAGGCGATCAGTCCTCTAAATAGCTTTATAATATATTTTTGCGAGCTCTTTCTATCCATAGAGTTGTCCGCGAATAATGTATTGCTAGTATAGATAAATAATTGCGCTTTGCTTCTACTATCTCTTCTATCGTCTTGTCCTTTATCGCGTATTCCTTTGTTTCTCCCTCTACCGTTTGTTCTTTCCTTGTCTTCTTTATAGTAGATTGCTCTACTCCTTGTGCTATATAGGTACTAGATTACTCTGTCTGCCGCTTAATAGTGCTTTTAGCTTAGGTTCTGATTAAACCTTGCTAGCTATAATACTGCAAAAGTAATATCCGGACGCGTTATAGTGGCTGCATAAAGTATTAAACCCATTTTTCTCTAATATAGCATTGTAGAAGCTGCTTCTCTTAGTAGGGATATAGGACGGACTAGTAGGTCTATATTAGAGGATGGAAGCGTTAGATGGATTAATTAGTAATTAGTAGGTAGGAGTTTAGATTCTGCTATAGAAGTATCTAAAAGACACCCTTTAAGATCTATCTTATACTAATTAGCTATCTTCTTAATATAGGCTTTCTGGGATAGCTATAAAAGCCTTTAGCTATAATTATATAGCACATGGATTCCTAGGAACCATTTTAGCTCACTAAGGGTACTCATCTAGTATTCCTTACTTAGCTCCTTAATTACTTCTTAAGCTTTCTTCTTATCTGTCTTTTAGTAGCAGAAGACAATATTATTAACGTAGAAGAAGATAACTATTCTACCTTTTAGTATAACACATAGCTCTTAGGGTATCTCTTTAAAACCCAATTCTATTAGCGAGCTTATGAGATTCTTTTGCCATAATAGTAGTAATCGTTATAGTCCATAAAGGGCTTTTCTTAAGCATAGTACTTTGTCTTTCTTTCCGTTATTAAATCCTGGCAGTAGCTTTATATAGACAACTTTGTTAAGATTGCAATGGATAAACGCATTAACTATATCTATCTATATCATCTCTAGGTTAAATTTTGCGGTGATCGCCATAAGGATTTGGAAGGTCGTACTGGCTAATATAGTAGCTCTTATAGGTAGGTCTCCTAGGGCCTGTTGATTTCCGCATACTACTAAACATGCCTTGCATTTCTAAAGGAATCCGTGCTTGTCCGTCTTATAGATAAATACCCATATTAAGCTGAGGATCTGCTGTCTCTTTACGTACTTCTTATTTGTTTCCTAAAATGACCTTATTTAATAATGGGATTAGAGGTAAGCTCGTTAAGCTTCTTAAAACTAATCTTAAAGAGGGTGCGCATTAAGGTCGCGGATCGACTAAGGTGGCGGAGGTAAGTTCTTCCTATATAATCTAATATTATGTGTTCTGCCTAATTTAAGCTTGCTATTATTAAGTTAACTATTAAGGTTGAACTTCCTTCCTGCTAAGAAGGCGCTATAATAGGCTAAGGTAATCCTTTTAGCAATAAAGTCTTTAAACCTATTATTACCGGCTTCCTTAAACAAGTCTTTAACTAAGTTATTAAACACCCCCTAAGTGTAAAACCTATCTCCTACTTAGTTAATAGTGTCCTAATTAGTATCTAACTTCGTAGGATACTTAACGTAAAAGGTATATAGAGATTCTTTGTCTTCTTCTATTGGAGGTGGCGTATAATACGCATCTTTAAGAGCTCTTGCAAGGTTAAGATCTGCTGACTTATTAAAGGCTTAAACTGGCTTATTATTGACGTTGTCGTCTTCCTCTTAAATTAATGGTTTAAATACTTTGTTATTGTCTTCAAGAAGAACCTTGTTCTTAGTTAGGGTATTAGGGAGTTAAATCTTTTTAATTAGCGTGTCTAATTCAGCGTGTAGGTCCTTTAAGATGTCCGTTTGCTTGCCGTTAAAGAACGTCTTTTTATTAAAGATAATATCCCTAGTAGAGATAATAATACCCTTGTGTGGGATCCAGATCCTGTAGATATTAGTAGAGTTATAGCTGATAAGGTAGCTAATATAGGCTCGCAGATCTAGGTTACTCGGCCTTTTCTTCTTTAGCTAGGCGTCTGTTATTATCACGTACGCCCTACAGCCGTAGGCTTTTAGGTGCGCCAGTTGTGGCTTTCTTAGTCTCCCATTTGCTAGGTAGATATAGAACCTCTTATATAGCAATTTCCATCCATTACTTTCCCGTGGCATTTAATCTTAAAGGTAGACTATATAGTTAACTATCTCGTTCCATAAATCATATGGTAGATTAGCAGCAATTCTTATTGCATATCCTTTCTTAATGATTACACCCCATAAGCATTTGGCGGTACTATTTTATGCTTAGGTATATGGCGCCAAAGGCTTAAATATAATCCCTTAAGTCTATAGCCATTTAAGGGTTCTTCTTCTCCCTAGCTTATTATCTGATCTAATAGTGTTAACTTTAAGGTTATACCTTAGACAAATCCATTAGATGAAATCTTTAAGTACTTATAGTGTCTCCTTTTCCTTGCTATGTATTATTATAAAATATGGGAAGGATCTTCCTAAAAAGGTGTTATGGATAAGCATAACTTATATAAATCCGGCATGCACTTCCTTAAGGTTAGTTTAGTTAATATAGAGGTTAAGATAGGGTTTATTAATTTTCTGTTTTAAGAACCTTTTTAAGACCTAACGCTTGATTTTGGTAAGACTGCAGTGTTAATATTCTGTTGTCTTAGGGCCTTAAAGCTTAACTTCCAAGGCGTTAAGACCTAGATAATAAAGGCTTATAGGTCCTAGATAACCTAGACGCAGATGCTATAGTTATATATTACCTTTCGCATCTAGATAAATGTCTCTTAATAATGCTCCATGCTTCCGTCAGCGGCGCAGCAGCCGGCTTATATTAAACACTAATTGACTTCCTAGTTAGATATATTTAATAGTTTATTGTCCGTGACGTTCTTCCATTTAATATAGGATTGTGTTATTCTTCTAAACTAGAAGATTGTTGTCTTCTTTATTGTCCTAGTAGTATCCTTATTTTTAAAGTAGACGGAACAACACTAGGTTTATATTAAAGTCCATATAAAAGGCAACGTCCTTAAGACGTAGGATTTCCTTACTCTTATCTAGTTTTATGACTTAGATAGTAATATTGCTATAGCCTAGTATAGGCACTTCTAAGCTGCCGGCGATAATATATTTATGTCTTAGAGCTTTTCTAAAATTATAAAAATAAAAGAGGTTATTAAAGATGTGGAGAGTGGTTCCTAAGTTAAGAATAGTTAATAGCTTTAGTAGATAGAGTTAACCAGTATAATATAATTCTAGGAATATTGCATTAGCTTCTCCTTTAATCTTCTTAACTATCTCCTAACTCTTATCCTGTCGTTATTAAGCTTCATTAACATTTAGTTCCTTAAGCTTAAGTTATTCTACTTAGGCAGCTAGATCCTTATTGTGCTCTACCTTTTTATACACCTTTTTTATTTGTGTACCCTTAGCATTAAATCATTTAGGCCTCTTGCACTTAAATAGATACCAATAGTTAGGAAGGGTATGTCCCCTTATATTGCATACCAGGCATTTTAGGTTCTTTAACTTCTTAGAAGATGTCTCTTTAGTTAAATTTGTCCCTGCCCTTTTTTAACTATAAGATAAGCTATTCCCTCTTCCCTTTTGGACTTTAGCAGCAATAAAGACATCCTCTTTAGACTCTCCTATAAAGTCTATATTAAATGCACTCCCTCTGGTAGTTAAGGATGGTACAACTTTTAAGAGGGTTATAAATGCTTCCCGTGGCTCTATTACTACTTTATAGTATTCTAATAAGTGAGCCTTTTTGGTATTATTTACCTATTTGGTGTATATAACAAAATAGGTTTTACTTATAGGTTGTATTGTATTCGTAAGGTCCATTAGCCAGATCCTATTAGTTATCTATAGAAGACCATACTTCTCTGCCATCTTTATTGCATGCTCCCATTGGTTAAGCCACTGGGTAATTTTTGCCTGCTTAAGTCCCTTAAGTGATTATATGTACTATAATTATACCTTCCTTATTATAAAGTTCTTTAAGGGCTTAGTGTCTTCTTTTAACCAAATTAGCCATTCCTTAACTGTAAGGGAAGGGTTAAGCAGTAGCTTCTTCTAAATCTATACTGTGGACGTAATTTAGGTACGTATCTATTACAGATACTCTTCCTATTTTAGGAAGTACTTTATGTTCTAGTTGTAGTATCGTCTGCTATTCTCGTACGCTTTTTGTTAATTTGTCAAGAGCTATGCATATAAGGTTACATTCTCGTTAAAATCTATAACTTTTAGATAGAGTGGTTCTTAAAGTAGACCTTCTTAAGGTGCTTCTTTGGCAGGGTCAACGTGTGCCCAAATTCGTTTGTCTATAAGGGCTTATAGTTGCTATAGCCATTGCTCCCAGTCTTCTGGCTTATTAAGAATGATTGTTATTAACAAACTTAATATTAGTGGAGTCATTTAACTAATAGGTAAAGAAGGAATTAAGATGGTATTTTATTGTTGGGATTGTTCTTGTCGTTAGGATTATCCTTTAACAATTAAGGTGGAATCTCGTAGAATCTCGTGGAATCTCGTAGAATCTCATGGAAAACTCGTCCTGTAACACTTAAGGTAGGATTTCTGTTAGAGTCTACGTCTTGACAATGAGGTGTCAGAGTCTGACAATAAGGTAGAATTTCTTTAAATGATTAAGTAATAGCTGGATAGCTTCTTAAGTCGGCGGACCAGGCTTATAACTATCACGAAGTTTATATAGAGCAGTTCATTAATAAAATGGGTTGATTGATTGATGATCTTAAGTTGTCTTAACTTGATCATTCTGAGGGCTTTAAGCTACAAAGAGACTTTATAGTACACGGGCTCCGTACACGTAAATTGTACACATAACCCACGCCTTTAGAGAATATAGATTATCTAACAGCAACTGCTTACTTAGGTATATACTACTCCTAATACCTTCTGTAATTATACTATCCTTACTATTTATAACAATACTATAGCTAAGATTAACAACGCTATCCTTCTGCGGCTTTATGGCTCCCTAGGTACCTTTTATTCTATAGACTCTATAGAGCAAAATAGGGAAGAAGAAAATTATATAGAACTACTACCGGTAGAGCTTTTGTAGACATTTAACTGTAGGCTTATAGTGTGGGAAAATTAAATAAGCGACTTAATTCTAAATCTATGGAAATTAAGTAAACTAAATACATGAAAGTAGACCCCAAACTCTAAAGTCTATAACTTAATATTTGACCATATCCAAGACATATAAGGGTAGGGTAGATCCTATCTCGGAGCCTCTTAGGCAACAATCTTGTATCTTAGCGTAGTGCTGGTAAACTATTACATACCCCCCTAGATTTAACGATGTAGTTAAAGCTATAGAAAATAAAACGAAGATAAAAGCTATACTAAAATAGGAAATTTAAATAAAACTTTTGGAGTAGTATAGGGTGATACTTAAAAGTCTTTATTAGTTATAGCAGTGATCTAATATTATATGTCCACTAAATTCAATTGCTTTACCTATGCCTCGTGCCTTTGACGAGGTAGGATCTTAGTAAGACCGTTGGCAGGCATCTTGTCTATAGGGACCCATTATATATCAATCTTTTTGTCTTGGACTTCCTATCTAAGCCAGTGCTGATAGACGTTAATATGTCGTAACTTAGTATTAAGCTTTGGTATATCCTGTTTTAGGAGTTGTATCGTCTGCATATTGTCGCATAATAGGGCAAAATCGCGTTCTAAATTAAGACCGATTGCCTTAAAGAAACTCTGCCACTAGATAATCTTAACAGCGGTAGTAAATAGGGAGAGAGGCTCCGCTTTAGTAGTTAAGCGAGTTACTAATTATTATAGGGTTGCCTTATAATTAATTAGTCCTCCAAGTAGGATAAATAGGTATCCTTAAGAGCTCCGTCTAATCTCTTTATAGTCCGCAAATACTATGTAGATGCTCTGTAAAAGGTAATGTCTTCTTCTTTAGGGTTTATAAAGTAGATATATGCTCCAAATACTTCGCCAAAGTATTTAATAGCTGTAGATTTTATTCTAAGGCAATAGGTAATAGCTTGGTTTAATACGTTAAGGTGCTTTTAATTTGGATTAATAAGGAATTCGGCTAGCTTGGAATGTATCTTCGTAATATTAGGTCTTCCAAATATAGCGAGGTGCGTAAAAGAACCAACTTATTGCTAATAGGCTAGTGTTCTTTAAGGGTTCGTCTACTGGTCGGACGGAATTAGTTTATTAGGTAGTAGTGTTTTAGGGAACCTTTCTGGTTAGATATTGAATTAACTGGCTATTTTTTTAATATAGGAATCTTAGCAGAGCTAGAGCTCTCTACTTGCACAATCTCATTTAATTTAAATTCCTAAAAACTATTATAGGTCTCCTAGTACACGGATCTTATATTGATGTAGAAGTTTAGCTTTAAATTCTTCTAGTCTTTAAAGGTCCTTTTTAGCAAATAGAACGGCAATATCGTCTATATAGAAGAAGATAATAAGTCGTCTATTAGTATAAAGGCAGTTAGTATCTATAACAGGCTTTAATCTAAATTTAGCCAGTGTATTAGTAAGCTCTTTATACCAAAGTAGTAGTAAGACTTTTAATCCGTATAGCGCCATGAGTAGTTTTAGAATATATCCATTTTAATTAAATCCTTTTAGACAGTAGTAGTAGACTGGCTTGACTAGTTTAGCATTCATAAATGCGTTTATAGCGTTATACTATTAAATCTCCAAATTAAATACGGATGCTATAGCTATAAGGGCATGGAATATTTAAGCGGCTAGGGTTACTACATAGGTCTCTTCCTTGGTGATTTGTAGGTCTCCGCGGATATATAGTTAAGCTTTTAGCTTTTAAAGGTAACCGTTACTATTAAACTTGTATTTAAAGACCTATTTTAGTAGAAGGATTTGCTCGTTACATACTTCTTCTTTTAGTACAGTCTTAAATGTCCCTTAGCGTTTTAGGTCATTGTATTCTTTTTCTATAGCCTTTTAAAAGCCAGTAGTCAAAGGGTACTTTTTTAGTTCCTTTAAGTTCCTTAGTTTAGGAGGAAGATTGTCCTAATATAGAGATAAGGATCTAGTTTGGTTAACGTCCTTTACTAGTTCTATAGCAAAGCTAGTATAGTAACCAAATAGGGTAGATAGATTGGCTAGTGCTATTGCATATGCTTAATATCAAATTCGTTTAGAGCCTTCTAGTAGGATATAGTCGGCAGAAGGATTGGCTAAGACTTCGTTGGCTCGTAGAGCTATATTAATATCTCTATTAGACGGTTCTAGTAAACTTAGCTGGGTAGGAATTGCTTCAATTATATCTAAAATATAGTCTTAAGGTCCTCCCGATGTAGCGTTTGTTTCTAGTAGATCTAAAGATACCCTTCTGCTAAAAGTCGGTAACTGCTTAATATCCTTTATAGGAAGCTTTGCCGAATTGCTCGATATAGTTATTTAATCTATATTTAAGGTAGGTCTATATAGGATGGATTTATCCTTATAGAGAGGTTCTGGTAGACTAATTATCTAAATAGTGTCTTCTAATACTTCCTTTAGCAGATAGTTAATATTTTAACCCTTGGGGTTATAGAACAAGGTCTTGTTAAATATAACATCTCTAGTTTAAATGACTTTATAAAGGCTTAGAATCTAGATTTGGTAGATATTTATTAAATTATAGCCAAATAGGTATCCAATTAATGCACAAGGAGCTAGTTTATCTCCCTTTTTAACTTATTTATTTAGCGTATAGGTCTTGTAACCGTATTCGTGTATATAAGTAAGTAATAGCAGCTTGCCGTAAGCGATTTTATATAGAGTTTTCTATCCTAGTTACTCATTTAGTGTTTAATTAAGTGTAAAGCTAGTTATAAGGAAAGCCTCTGGTCCTAAAGACGGGGGTAAGGATACTTCTAGCTATATAGACCTTAATCGTTCTATAAAGGTTTATCCAGATCATTCTGCTCCACTATTTTATTCTTCGGTATATAGTACTCGGTATTTAAAGGTAATACCTTTGTCTGCATACTATATCTCTAGGGTATCTTCCATTTGTCTAAATGCTTATTTATTATCACTCTAGAAGAAGGTAACGTCTTAGTGGAATTGTATTTTAATTAAATAGTGGGTTTTGTAAATAGTAGGTAGGACAGTAGCTTTGTCCCTATTCTTAGCGGTATACACAAAGTTAAATTTAGAATACGTGTAATAGAAATACATAATATATCTATCGCCGTTGTACCCTGGTACTCTAAGGTAGATGATATTAAATACTAGCCGTTTAAATGGTCAAGTGGCTGGAAATTTATATTCTTATCTTCAGGAGATCTGCTACGTATGCTTTGCTAATAAGTAAACTTTATATTCAATTTTAAGCGGTGCTTATTCATTGGTTTTAAATTCGGTTAGCTCTGCGCCAATAATATACTTAGGAAGCTGCGTAATAGTATTAGGTCCTATATAGCCGAGAATTTTATACTATCTTATAGCTGTGGCTCCGATTAGTTTACGGGCCATTTAGCTTAGCTAAAATCTTCCTGTTAAGAAGGCTGATTGAGTTAAATCTAGGGTACTTATAGGCTCTCTGTGTATTAGTGCCTAGTGGCCCCCTAGTTATTTCGCATAGCAGACTATTTCGCCAGTTGCTAGACGGTATAGTATATTTCATCCTAAGTTAAAATGGATATCGTTATCAGTAGCTCTTAAAAGTGCTATAATATTTGTAAAAAAGGTAGGTGCTAGTGCTATATAGGATAGCTTCATTTTTAACTTCCTAGTAGGTGTATTAATAGTAATAGTTACTATTCCATAAGCTTGTATTTTTTTAAAATTTCCACTAACAATTAAGCAGTCGTCTTCTGCTGCTAGGTATAAGAAAGTAAAGTCTTCCTTATTATTGTAGATGTATATATCTGCACTAGAGTTAAGTATCCAGGTATTCTAAAGTTTAAATGGAATTTAACCAGTACTAAACACGGCAGCATGGCTAGTCGGTTTAGTAGAAGCTGGGGTTTTAGAATTAAAATTAATTATAGATTCTGTGTTCTAATTATTCTCCTTTACTTCCTGTTCTCTTTTTTAAATTTGGTTAACAATACGTTTAATCCAAGGTATAGATAAGATCGTTTTATCTACCTTCTTCTAAACATCTACCCTTAGTCTCCATCCTTAAGGGCGCTTATATTTAGTAATATAGTAGCATTCGTTAAACTAATGTATAAGGCCGCATATACATTCCTTATTCCATCTTAAATTTAAATTGCTATTAGAATTGGAATTGCCATTAGAGTCTAAATTGGAATTAGAATTGTTTTAAAGAGTTATAAATATAGAGTTATTAGCAGTTAAGGTAGACGATGCTTGCTGCATATAGTAGTGCTCTATAAACTCCTTAATTAGATTAATTATAGATGGGGCTTCTTTATCTTTTTGTTCTTTTCTAAATAGGTCTACTTTTGGCGCTCCTATAAAACTAGAAGAGATAGCTTTAATAGCTTATATAAAATCGTAGTGGGGCCTAAATCCCTATATGTCTAAAAGCTCTAATTGTTCTGTTAGCTTATAGACGTTACTCTATCTATTTAACCATTTTTTAATATTCTGCTTTTTGTTATAGGCTTTAAGGGCCATGTATTAATTAAGGACGTCGTGTTTTTGTCAGATAATCTGTATTCTCTAAGGCGTGGGACACGTGCACGAGTCACGTGCACGGGGCACGTGCATCGTAAATCTCTTCATAGAGCCCTAGGGGCCCTAGGTCAAATCCATCAAGCATCAATCAACGATCAAGTCATGATCATCAATCAATCAACCCATTGCATCAATGAGCAGCTCTATCTGAATTATCTGACAGTTATGAGCCCGGTCCGCCGACTCAAGAAGCTATCCAGCTATTACTCAATCATTTGAAGAAATTCTACCTCATCGTCAGACTCTGACACCTCATCGTCAAGACGCAGACTCTGACAGAAATCCTACCTCAATCGTCACAGGACGATTCTGACACGAGATTCCACGAGATTCCACGAGATTCCACGAGAAATCCTACCTCAATCGTCAAAGGACGATCCTGACGACAAGGACGATCCTAACGACAAAATACCATCTCAATTCCTCCTTTGCCTATCAGTCAAAATGACTCCACCGACGTCGAGCTCGTCGACGACGATCATCCTCAATAAGTTAGAAGACTGGGAGCAATGGCTATAGCAACTCCAAGCCCTTGTGGATCAGCGAATTTGGGCCCACGTTGACCTAGATAGTGCAGCACCTTAACAAGGTCTACTACAAGAACCAGCCTATTTAGAAGTCACAGATTTTAATAAAAATGCAACCTTATATATACAGCTCTTAACAAATTAACAGAAAGCGTATAAGAATAGCAGACGATACTATAACTAGGATATAAAGTATTTCCTAAGATAGGAATATTATCTTTAACAGATCCGCACCTAGATTATATCTATAGTATTAATTTAGAAGAAGCTACTGCTTGACCCTTCCTTAATAGTTAAAGAATGGCTATCTTAGCTGAAGGAGAACACAGAACCTACCTTATTGTTTATTAGGAAGAAGGTATAATACTAGTACACGGAAGCCCTTAAGGGGTTTAAACAGTTGTTAAAATTAAACTAATAGCTAGATTAATGGGAACACGCAATATCCCTAGAAGAGAAGTATAAGATCCCTTAAATGTCCGATAGTATCTGGCTTTAAGATTTGGCAGAAGTTATTTAACCTTTTAACGACGCCTACTGTATAAAGTATACTACGAAGTTAAATAACCCTTAAAAGTTGAGATCTTCTAAATACCGCAGAGTAGTAAAGGAGCTGTAAGAAGGACTTAGAACACCCTTAAAGAAAGCCAATACTATTATAAGAGGCAGTACCTTTAATACAGACTTTATAGAGTAAGCTACTAAGGATCACTCTAATACTACTAAAGGTTTATAAAGAGGAAAGGCCTTAGCATGTAATAGACGCTTAAAGAGAGCCAGGATACTAGTAGATAAGAAGACGTCCTATAAGAAGCCAACGCCCAAGTGCTTAGTATATGGAATACAAGAACACTCCCTACGGGACTATTAGTGTTTATTTAAAGATAAGAGACCTACAGGAGTCACGATAGGAGATGCGCGCATTAATAGGGCACTAAAGAAGGTAGAAAATAATAAGAATCTTACTAACTAAGTTATAAAGATTAGACTTAAAGAACAAGAAGACGAGGCCTAATAACAACAGGACAAGAGCTAGGAAGTTAAGATTAAGGGAGAAGCTAATACAATATTCCTAGAATTGTATTACACCGGTTAAACCTATCTACTAAAGCTATTAACTATTCTTAACTTAGGAACTACTCTCCACATCTTTAATAACCTCTCTTATTTTTATAATTTTAGAAAAGCTCTAAGACATAAATATATCACCGCTAGCAGCTTAGAAGTGCCTATACTAGGCTATAGCGATATTACTATCTAAATTATAAAACTAGATAAGAGCAAGGGAACCCTACGTCTTAAGGACGTTGCCTTTTATATAGACTTTAATATAAATCTAGTGTTGTTCCGTCTGCTTTAAAAACAAGGGTTCTACTAGGATAATAAAGAAGATAATAATCTTCTAGTTTAAAAGGATGACACGATCCTATATTAAATGGAAAAACGTTATGGATAACAGACTATCGAATATGTCTAACTGGAAAGTTAATTAGCGTTTAATATAAGCCAACTGCTATGCCGCTAATGGAAGCGTAGAGCATTATTAAGAGACGCTTGTCTAGATTTAAAAAGTAATATATATCTATAGCATCTGCGTCTAGGTTATCCAGGACCTATAAGCCTTTATTATTTAGGTCTTAACGCCCTAGGAGTTAAGCTTTAAGGCCTAAAGATGATGGAATATTAATATTACAGTCTCGCTAAAATTAAGCGTTAGGTCTTAAGAAGGTTCTTAAAATAGAATATTAATAAACCTTATCTTAACCTCTATATTGACTGGACTGACCTTAAGGAAGCGCATGCTAGATCTATATAAGTTATATTTATCTATAATACCTTCTTAGGGAGAACCTTCCCGTATTTTATAACAACGCATAGTAAAGAGAAGGAGACACTATAAGTACTTAAAGATTTTATCTAATGGATTTGTTTAAGGCATAACCTTAAGGTTAACACTATTAGATTAGACAATAAGCTAGGGAGAAGGAGAACCCTTAAATAGCTACGGACCTAAGGGATTATATTTAAGCCTTTGGCGCCTTATACCTAAGCTTAAAATAGTACCGCTAAACGCTTAGGGGGTATAATCATTAAGAGAGTATATGTAATGAGAATTGCTGCCAATCTACCATACAATCTATAGAAAGAGATAGTTAACTATATAGTCTACCTTCGAGATTAAACGCCACGGGAAAGCAATAGTTGGAAATCGCCATATAAAAGGTTCTATACCTTCCTAGCCAATAGGTCAAGAAAGCCGTAACTAGCGCACCTAAAAGCCTACGGCTGTAGGGCGTATATGATAACGTCAGACGCCTAGCTAAAGAAGAAAAGGCTAAGTAAGCTAGATCCGCGAGCCTATATTAGCTACCTCGTTGGCTATAACTCTACTAATATCTACAGGATCTGGATCCTATATAAAGGTATTATTATCTCTACTAGGGACGTCATCTTTGACAAGAAGACGTTCTTTAATGGCAAGTAAATGGACATCTTAAAGGACCTATACGCTAAGTTAGACACGCTAATTGAGAAGATTTAACTCCTTAATACCCTAACTAAGAATAAGGTCCTTTTGGAAGATAATAAAAAAGTATTTAAACCGTTAATTTAAGAGGAAGACAATGACGTTAATAAGCCAGTTTAAACCTTTAATAAGTTAGCAGATCTTAAGCTTGCAAAAGCTCTTAAAGATGCGTATTATACGCTACCTCTAATAGAAGAAGACGAAGAATCTCTATATGCCTTTCACGTCGAGTATCCTACGAAGTTAGATGTACAAGGTACTGATTAGGACATTGTTAGCTAAGTAGGAGACGGGTTTTACACTTAGGGGGTGTTTAATAACTCTATTAAGGACTTATTTAAGGAAGCCTGCGATAATAGGTTTGAAGACTTTATTACTAAAAGAATTATATTAGCCTATTACGGCGCCTTCTTAGCAGGAAGGAAGTTTAACCTTAATAGTTAACTTAACAATAGCAAGCTAAAATTAGGCAGAATACGCGATATTAGATTATATAGGAAGAACTTACCTCTGCCACCTTAGTTGATCCGCGACCTTAATACGTATCCTCTTTAAGATTAGTTCTAAGAAGCTTAATAAGCTTACCTCCAATCCCATTATTAAATAAGGTTGTTTTAAGAAACAGATAAGAAGCATGTAAAGGGATAGTAGGTTTTTAGCTTAATGTAGGTGTTCGTCTATAAGACGGACAAGTATAGATTTCTCTAGAAATGCAAGGCATAATTAGTAGTCTAGGGGAATTAATAGGCCCCAGGAGACCTACCTATAAGAGCTACTATATTAGCTAGTACAACCTTCCAAACACTTATGGCGATTACCGCAAAATTCGACCTGGAGATGACACAGATAGATATAGTTAATGCATTTGTCCATTGTAATCTCGACGAGGTCGTTATAACGGGACTAGCCTAGTTACAGTAGGAATGTCTCGGTAAAACACTTGATAGATAGAACTTGAAGCTTTGACCGAATTCTGCCAAATTCTGCTAGCTTGATTGACTTCTGCCAAGTTCTGCCAGATTAATCAAATACTACCAAAGTCTGTCCGCGTGCGTACGTGCGCACGCATCGACCAAGACCCCTAAACTGTTTAATTGCAAGATTCTCTTATTATTCCTTTCTCTTCTTTATGCAATGTCTTGTTCCTAGCAAGAGCTATATACCCTCAGATTTAGATAGAATTTATATTGTTTCTTTAAATCTTTCCCAAAGCCTCTTCGCGCCCTTGCATTACGTTGCGTTAAAAATAACTACTATTAAAATGGCAAACGACCTTAAATCCTACGCGTTAACTACAAGCATTATAACCCTAGTTAGGGAACAGTTAACTGCAATATAAGAAGCCTTTACAGATGCTTTGGCTTAGTAGTGGGCTGTACTGGAAGCCCAGCATCAGCAATTAATAGAAACACTCTATAAAGAACTCCATAACGTTAATACACTTACAATAGAGACCCTAATAGTAACACCTATAAATAAAATTAAAATAACTATATACGAACCTAGCCTGTTAAATATAAACCCTAAACTAGTAATAGTAGCTTAACCTATATCTATAACAAACCTAGTACCTATTATAAAATTAGAAAAGCTTCCTAACCCTCTAATATTTAATAGAAATTAAAATAACCTATATCCCTTTATAACTAAGCTCCACCTTAAACTTTTAACGAACTATAACCGATACCCTACCAAAGCTAGCAAGATTAGCTATGGGATATCTTAATTAAGTAAAGACGCTGCACAAACTATGGACCCATTCTTCTATAACGGCACCTTTGTTAATTTTAAAATCTTTATCTCTTTATTAGAATAAACGTATAATAACACTAGCCGTAAACACACTGCTGTTACTAAACTTAAAAACCTATAATAATGGAATTAAGACTTTACTAGCTTCTTTTCAGAATTTTTAGGCCTTATTAGCGAACTAGATTGGAATAAAGCTGCTAAAGTTACTACTCTTTAACGAGCTATTTCGGATGAAATTAGAGCATAGTTAGTAGGTAGGGAACTGCTAAAGGACTTACCTAAATTTGCTATAATATATTAACGAATTAATAAGGACCTTTAATATAATAAATAAACTTATTCTCTAAAGCCAACTACACCTCGCGTTTAAAACTTTACGAAACCAATATATACCCTAAAGCGCGACTCTTCTCCAAAACCTATGCACGACCCTATAAACCTCGACGCCACTTAATCCTATATACCCTTAGGAACCGACAAACGAAGGACTTAAGCCACAAATAGAGAATGCTTTGGATATAGTAGAAAAGGATATATCTAAAGGAATTGCCAAACTTACCCTTTTAAAAAAGTCCGCTGTAGTTCCTCCCGGTTTTTAAATTGCACCTACTCCTTAAATCGCACTCGTTCTTTAAGCCATACTTGCTCCTTAACTTGTACTTATTCTATAAATTATACCTAGTTATTATAAAGCATCTTACGCTTAACTAACTTGGAAAATGAATTGTCCTAGGGCTAAGTTGCGCCTTAGGATAAGAAGTGGAAGAGCATAAGTGTCTAGGCTCTTCTAGCGCTAATACATAATACGACTCCCTTAATATACTTGGCAAAATTCAAATACTTAGAAAATAGAAGGAGGTATAAATCCTTATAGATAGCGGAGCCACTAGCATAGGCTTTATTAATATAAACTACGCGAAAACCCAACGCCTAAATTTAAAGAAACTTAATAAGCCCTAAGGCCTATAAGGCTTTAACGGCAAACCCTTAATATATGGCGAATTAACGCACTACGCTCTTGTGAAAATATAGATAAGTAAATACCTCGAATACGTTTCCCTATTTATAACACCCCTAAAGTAATATAAGATAATACTTGGATATAGATAGCTAAAATGGCACAACCCTTTAATTAGCTGGGTTAAAGAAACACTAAAATTCCGCATAACCTATTGCTAAAGTTATTGTTTAAAATACCACCTGCCCTATAAATATGTATAAGACTATTCGAATTTGATATAATACAAATTGCCCTTACTATAAACCTTGAACTAACATGATAAAACTATAACTGCTAATTGTAGTAAAGAATGTAAAGATAATACATTAAAACCCCTTAAAATTTGTATAATACAAGCCGTACCTTTTATTTTGTTAGCAAGAAAACGAGACCACGAAATCTTCGCTATAACAATAGAAGATATTAAGAAGGCGCTAGAACTAAAGCAGTATATTAACCCTCAACCTCTTATACCTAAGGAGTACCACAATCTAATTAATGAGTTTAAAAAATAATTTGCAGACCAGCTACCCCTATATTAGGATAAACATAATTTTAAGATAGAACTTAAACCTAGTATAACACCAAAGTTTGGTCTGCTATATGGTATGTCACAAGAAGAACTGCTTATAATATAACAATACCTTAACAAGTATCTAGAAAAAGGATTTATTTACCCTAGTTAATCTCCATTCGCCTCACCCATATTATTTATTAAAAAGCTAGGAGGAGGCTTAAGATTCTATATTAATTACTAAGCCCTAAATATAATTACGATTTAAAACTAATATCCAATCCCCTTAATCTAAGAGACGCTTGACCGCCTAGTAAAGGCACGATATTTTACGAAGCTTAATATAGTTGCTGCCTTTAATTAAATTTGTATCTAAGAAGGAGATAAGAAGTACATAGCCTTTTATATATAATAGGGACTCTTTAAATACCTAGTAATGCCGTTTAGTATAAAGAACGGTCCTGGTATATTTTAGCAATACATTAACAATACGCTCTGTAAATTCCTTAATATATTTATTACTGCGTATATTAATAATATCCTAATCTACTTATCTTCGCTTTCTAAGCATCGAAAACACGTCCAAATGGTCCTTAAACATTTGCGAGATGCGGGTTTATAATGCGATATTAAAAAATACAAGTTCCACGCGTCTAAAGTCACGTACCTAGGCCTAATTATATCCTGTAACGGAATTAAAATGGACCCTAAAAAGGTCGCTGCAATTATAAACTAGGGAAGCCCTAGTAACGTATAAGACATTTAAGAATTCCTAGGATTTGCAAATTTCTACTACTAATTTATTAACTAGTTCTCGAAAATTGCCTAACCATTAGTAAACCTAATAAGAAAGAATATGAAATTTAAATAGACTGCTAGATATAAACAAGCTTTTAATAACTTAAAATAACGCTTTACAACTACTCTAATTCTTGCCCACTTTGACCCTAACCTTAAATATATTATTAAAATAGACTCGTCTAATTATGCCCTAGGGGGAGTGTTATCGCAATATAATAAGGATAGTGAGCTATATCTAGTAGCCTTTCTCTCTTAAAAGCTCGCCCCTGCCGAATCGAACTACAAGATATACGATAAGGAACTACTTGTAATTATTAGATACTTTAAACAATAGCATCTAAAACTTAAAGGATTATTGTTTCTAATATATATGTTAATAGACCATAAAAACCTGCAGTACTTTATGACTATAAAGCAGTTAACGCAGCGCCAAATTTATTGGGCCGAATACCTCTTATAATTCGACTTTAAGATTATATACTAACTGGGTAAACTTAATTAGAAGCCTAATACATTAATATAACAATTACAGGATTTACCTATGAATGCCTTAGATAAACGGATTATAAATTAATCACGGATCTTATTGCCCCCCAAACGCTTTAAGAAACTACGTCCTATATTCCTAGATACGGAACACAATAGTAGGAAACTTGAAATTAAAAAGAGCTTAAAGAATACTATAACGCTTATAACACGGTCATATAACGCGTAAGATATTAAGGAACTTTAACCGGCGGTTAAAGTTATCTAATTGGTCAGATTTGCCTTGCCAAGACCTACTATAAAGATATTAGTTTGGCTCACCGCCTTTACTAAACTAATAGCGATTTTCTATCCCGGGGATGGAAAATCCTAATTGGTCCGTTTAATAATTAGAACTGGTAAAACTCTACACCGCCACCTAACATAAAATACGACATAATAAAATTGTATTATTTTGGACCTTTGGCCAAAGGGGGGGTACTATAACAGGACTAGCCTAGTTATAGTAGGAATGTCTCGGTAAAATACTTAACAGATAGAACTTAAAGCTTTAACCAAATTCTGCCGAATTCTGCCAGCTTAATTAACTTCTACCAAGTTCTACTAGATTAATCAAATACTACCAAAGTCCGTCCGCGTGCGTATATGCGCACGCATCAACCAAGACCCCTAAACTGTTTAATTGCAAGATTCTCTCGTTATTCCTTTCTCTTCTTTACGCAACGTCTTGTTCCTAGCAAGAGCTATATACCCTTAGATTTAGATAGAATTTATATTGTTCCTTCG
>Ga0307507_10002745_pt1 | contig 36043 bp, 42 predicted proteins | sample 7_EM_MG_FD_207223 | JGI IMG/M metagenome (GOLD analysis project Ga0307507, IMG submission 207223) | Populus trichocarpa ectomycorrhiza microbial communities from riparian zone in the Pacific Northwest, United States - 7_EM | ecosystem: Host-associated > Plants > Roots > Unclassified | place...
TACCTATTATTATTTATACTACATCACAGTCAATCACTCATATTCTTGGCACTCTTGTGGCACAGCCACTGTTGCATTTGACTGTGCCACATGGTTCACGTTCTTCCCTTGATGAACCTATAGTATTAGCCTTGATAGGGGTTCCTACCATCTTGCCTAGACATTCCCTCGAGAAAATCTGCAATCTACAGTATAAGGTCAACCAACGGGGTTTCAAAGTGTAATTCTTGTGTAATCAGGGTCAGGGTTATTTTTCTGACATTTTAGCATTCAGGGCTTAAGGTACAAATCTTGCCATGGCACAGGTCTCACTTTACCCTCCAAGCTTCCCCAACCATCCCACTTCTCCAGTAAAAACACGAAGTATCATGGTTCCGACTGTCTACTTGTGGAGGCAACCGGGACGCCTTGGCATAAAAGGCTTGGCGATAAAACGCTGTCTATTTGAATCACGATCCTGGTCAAGTTGTTTTTTTTATTGTAATATTATTCAAGTTTAAAGCTACTTGAATATGGAGAAAGGAAAGAAATGAGATATAAAAGCGATCATGCTATTTCTCAGTCTACCGGTATATTGTTGGGCTCTACCTGATCCTAGGTACTTGCAGGATTGTACTTTTTGCCCTAAACCCTTATGGCAACGGAACCCCGTTGCATCGACTGAATTGTTAAATATCATATATTTTCTAGATAATGACATAAGGCGCTTGATTTCGTAAAGTCCCTCCCATTGGCCATATGCAGCAGAAGGCATGTATCCAAGCGTCAGAGGGGTCTTTCAGTTGCACAACCTGAACCCCCCTCATCCATTTACCGTTAGTCTGCCCGTGGGGCCTGGATGAAGGCTACGACACATTATTACTATTTGGTCGCTTTTCGAAAGCAGAGGTTAACTTAGGACATGTTACTAGAGAAGGCCCGTGGGATTTTGATGGTAGATATATATTTAGGGGTATTTCATTCTGCCCCTTCCTTCCTTCTCCTCCCTTCCTCTCCTTCTTGCCAACCCCACAAACCTTTAATGGTACTCGAGTATACAACATTCGGTTTCAAGCTTTCCCTCCGTCCATACACTCAAGACCTTCCATTTCTTCAATTATATACTCAATATCTAACCACGGCTTTCTAGGGGGGTCGCTACCTACATTGATCTCATGTCTCTTCTGAGTATTCTTGGCTTCAAATGCAACGCTGTCAACTTTTTCTGCTGCACATGGCACATCACTCGTACCCCGGAGCGCACTGAGGCTCGAGAGGCCCCAATTACTACGCAACCAACACCGCAGGAGCCTATGAATGCGAATCCTAGAGGTACACCTCTCCTTTAATCCTACTCTTATTTCTTAAGCAATCCTATTAACCTATGTTTAGGCTAAGTTTGTATGCTTAGTGCTAGGGGGATTTTAGACGAGAGCTTCTCCTTCTACATTGGTTTTTTCTGCCTACTTTTTGGATTTCTTTTGTTCACTCTTGGGGAACGAGGGGAGGGGGTTTTCTGGAATTTCTCTAGTGTTTAAAAATATCTAAGACTATGTCAAGCTTTGCGAATTGTGATGAACACGAATGATCCCAGTATTGAGAATTATTTCTTTCGTAGTGCTTCTTGTAGATCATAGTTAGAATACAGCTCCTTTCCTGTAGCCTAATACACATTTTCCCTTGCTGTACTCATATCCTTCTTACCCTAAAGCTAATCTTTGATATTTTGACATGTTTTTTGCGAGATTATACTTCTTCCCGATACTCTCCGCGCCCCGGCTTTATCCACCCGGGTATGGCTGGTGCTAAGCGTTTGTTGAAGTCGAATTATACAAGCAAGCTATAATAGCAGAATACCGGTCTTGCTCGACATGTTACTTTTATGGTAGACCATGTGAAGGATTAGCGAAGCTTAGGAAATATTGGCAGGTAACATAGTGCCCGAATCTGGGGACAACGAACAGAGGGGACCGTTGACGATACACCAAAAATCAATCGAGTAGCGAACATCAAATTTGGTATGGGTGCTCGTTGCACCCATCCACGTCCGAGTCAGTCGTGGGCTACCATCCACGCTGCAGCGCAGGAGGGAAGGCCTGCGCCCGGTATCGAGCACTGTGACACAGGACTTGGCTAAGGAACATACAAGTGTCAGCGGTACTAAGAGGAGGGCAAATGGGGAGGCTGGCCGCTTGAAAGTCGCAGGTTGGAAATTCTGCCGACAATCGCCGAGGAAACCGGGGGGTCTGGAGTGAGAATTGTTTGTGTGGGTGGTTTGCGAATAGCAGCACCGCACCTACCTTGCTCGCGACCAAAACCTCTCAATGCCAGACTCAGAGCACAACGAGTCCTGGGCGCTTCTCTGCTCAAAGCTCCCACACCCTCCCTTGTCTTCTTTACTCGTATCACACAAGGCCAGGGGTGACGTTCCCGCACAGTACTGGTACTCGTACAAGACAGGGCTTATTTTGCGGGTTAACCTAAGTTAATTGTTTCCCCTCAGTCTCGCTCATCCGCTCCTATTGGACCATTATCTCCTAGATTTTTCTCTTCTTTTCCTTTCCCGTTCCCTCTCCCTTCTTACAGCTCAAGATCGACTGGATCAAAGTCACAAAGTCCTCTGGGAAGCCTCTTAACTGCCTGGCTAGACGGGGTTACAGTACCATGCGATAATGCCTAAAGCGGGGAAGGGAAACAAAAAGCAAGGACAAAAAACCTTGACACGACGCATGCTTCTCAACCAACACTTTCTACCCACCTAACGGTACCCCACAATCACGTGGCATCTGGGTAAACAAAGCTTTAGCAAGTTTGACACGAATTTCAACCTCAAACCTCTCTCAAATTTTTTGTGTGCTTAGGTTTGCCTCTACCCGATTTCGACATAACGTACCTGAAGGCATACCGAAATATACGACACAACGAAATATTTAGCGTGTGGGAAATGTCTTAGGGAAGAAGCAACCACGGAGGAAAATCTTTACTACTGTTTTGTGTCGCTCACGAAATATTTCGCTGTGCCGTATATTTCGGTATCATACGCCCTCAGGCACGTTCGTGGTGACCTCAGGAAAGGAATACAAATGTCTCACTAGAATATTTAATCATTTCCCAGCTTTCACCACAACAAATTCCTACCAACACGTGCTCAACAGGCGCTAAGCCAACCCTTTCTATCTCCATACACTCCAGTGTTCCTTTTCGAGCATACTACACTCCCATTTGAAAAGACATCGTAGCCGCACTAGTTAATTTATGTAGCCTTAGCTGTTGCTCGGCCGGCACCGACATATTGCGCCAGCCGCAACTACATGAATGAGCTATGAGCTAGTGTGGCTATAAGGACTTTTCAAATGGGAGTGTACGTGTAAATCAGCGGACACAGGCCTTATGTAAGTACCAGCGCCGAATTAAGAATTTCTCGGTTATGATGATGTCTCTCCTCTGCTTATTGGTGTTCGCACCGGACAAATGCGAACAAAATGAAATTATCTATGCGGATGAGAGAATACAATAACTAAACCTTCGCCCATCCGCTAAAAACATATTCGGGAAAGAGATAGAAAGTATAATAACTATAACATAAACGGAATAAATCGCGAAAAACGATTCCAAGTCCAACCACATGGCATGAAATTTCGCAGTCTATTAGTAATATCAGGGAGGAATGACCTTGGAGTGGGTTGCCTCTTGTTCTCTTTACGAAATGCTGGCAAACGTCCAAGTTCAAAATTCATACAAAACAAGAGCTGTCTTGGTTTACCTATAAATATGCGGGTAGACTAAGTACCCGCTATCTCTTCTCTTTTTGCACCCACTTCAATTGGCTGTGCTAACACTACACAATACTACTATCGATCTAAGTTTCGGAGTTTAGTTCTTTGGTGATCGGAACATCTAACTATATCCCGCTTGATAAGAAAAATGTCAGATCTGTATGTCGAAATAGTTAGTTTCTTTGAAGTTTAGAACGACATCTTTTTGCTACTCTAAGACATTGGTGTGCTCATATAGTTCTTTAAGACTCAGAATTGTATAGACTAGCCACGTTTAGTTGTAAAAAATCTTATAGTGGATTTAACGGATTTTTACGGCATACGGGGGTCCGAAGTTAAGGATAGAGCAAGGGGGTGGATATTTGTAGGGCCCTCTAGGAGGTGGATTGGTCACCCCAGCAAGGATGTAGGAGGGGAGATGGGGCGTTTGCTCAATGTTACTCTTACTCTTGAGCATTCTCTCCCCGGACCTTAATCAGGGTGTTTTAGATAAGAGAGTGATGCGACTTAAATTGAGTTTAATGCTAACATCCGACACAGTATAGATAATCCCCTCTACCCCTGATCAACTTTGCGCATCAAGGTAAATGAAGCTGTGTTTAACATGATTGATCAGTGAATCTCGCTCAGCTGCTTCCACCTCCGCGCAGAGCATAGGGGGTATATACCAGACCCGTCCACACAACTAATTACGGCGTCATAAATTATCACTCGTCCAGCTAGTGAAAATGAAAGTTGAATTGACCAAATATTTGAGATGAGAAAGGAGGTGGGTGACATTATAGATTCTAAAAGAACACCGAATGCTTGAGGTGTGATTCATGGGAGAAGGGAGTCCGAGCATCATAGTGTCCAAGCACTGCCATGCTTGTACGTGAATCCTCAGCAAACAGCCATGTTACACTCTAGCTTTATTACCCTACTGATCTGCTACGTGCAAAGGAGAGCTGTCTAAAAGCGGACTTTAGATATGAGTCACCTGCCACATTGTTGTGGCTTTAGTGCCATTGTCGAGGGGCGCGCCACCACACATAGCAACATAATACTAATTATGCTAATATCAGACGTTAGGCTGTGAAGGATATAAGCCTTGCAGCTAGGTCGCCTGCTTTTTTAGCTTTAGACTGGTTAAGTTTTGACTGAGTTCTACTGAGTCAGAGAACATTAAGTAGAGGTGGTTCGTGCAAGGCTAGCAATTGACCAAAGCAACCTGGGGTGCTTAGTAACCAGGAGGCCGATGGTGGAGATGGCAGAAATGGGGTTTCCCGAACCACCCTGCCGCTTGAAATGTAAGGAATAATCTCTGCAACCAACTTTCACAAGGTGAACTGAGTAGTCTGAGTTGCTTATGTATTCTATTTTGAGCAACTTGGCTTGACCTAAAGGTTATTTTAAATCATAGCAATAACGGTAGTGGGATAAGTGTTCCGCTTCCTATCACTCGTATTTTCCTCCAGAGCCTAAAATTTCAATTCACCCACCAACCAATCAATAGTATTCAAGGCGATATTAACAAATTCAGCTCACCTTTGTTGGTAGTCCCTACTCACCCTACATCTCCTTCAAGAAACTCCCCGCAACGAAGGCATCACACCTTGTGGTGTCATCTGGCAAAGGTTCTGATTAAAGCAATGAAAATGACAAGTGAAGATCACCAAATAACGACTTTTCTCTCACTGAGATTTAGAGTGAAAAGCAAAAACAGAATACACCCCCCCATGAAAGGAGAGGCGGGAGAAACCCCTTAGCTTATAGTAAAACCATATCTAGAAGTCCGAATCCCTGTAGATCAATTGTGTTGGTTATTACTCTTATGGATTCCCGGGTAGGGTTTCATTCGAGCTGGGTCAGGTACAGTACAGTACTCGAGTAGGTAGGTTAGTCTAGGTTCGGGCTAGCTTTACACCACTCAAGTAGGCTAGTGTTCAGCATTTTAAATTGGGCTAGATATCAGTGGCTATAGAGATAACCTTTTGAGGGAAACCAGGCTACGGTGGTCTTCAGGGAGACAATCCCGATAGTGGTATGCAACTCAAGAGGCCGCTTCTGTCTCTGGCTTTTGGCGATTCCCCTGGCCGGCTGCTCCTTGCCCCTCGCTAACGACGAACCGATGCCGGGAAATACCCCAAGCCCACCGCTACAGTTGCTTGTGGTTGGTGGGTTGTTCGCAGGGTAGATAGGTACAGGAGGCTGCAGTAGCCTTTTCCTCTTCAAAAATTCCCCAACGTGCTTCATGGCATCCTATACCGAGAAGTGCTTTTACACCAAACATTTTGATATGTATTACAACAGGCTTTCTGTAGCCTATTAACCTTTCGCTGATCCCCACCAAACTTCTAGTTCCCCCAAAATTTTCAGTAGGATTCCTAGTATGCTACATGATGCCGTGTTTCACAAGTGGTTAGTCTGAAGTAATAACTAACCCTAAACCTATCAACTTTTCTATGATAGTAAAAGAGGGAACGCTCTAGAAAATTTAGAGATTTATTGTGAAGAAGCCCTGTTGGCGCTCGAGCTACCTGTGTATTATCCCTTACCGTAGGAACTCGAATAGTTGGCACTCCCGCTAGGACGTTGGAGTTACCTTACTGGTAAAGTCCTATATTTTTTGTTCTTTGAGGGGTGCTGAGGGTGTTAGTTTTCGCAGTCTTTTCAACCTCCTATCCAAGAGAGGCAATTTTGGACGCCTGAGCACGAGTACCAATTATCCGTATCCGAGAGTTCTTACGGTATTCTATCGGTGCGCCCAAATCCTAGGAATTTATTTCCAGTTAGGGAAGGATACTTCCCAGATCCCGTTATTTTCTTAACCAGATTTCTTGGGTGCAGCATCCACCAGATTATAGGATACTCGGGTATAGGCGTAAGTAATCGGACGGCCAGTGATTAGTGAGGCCTATGCATATGTTTATGTTCAGAGGAAACATCGTTGTAGCAGCATGTTATTTCTGTGCCAGAAAAGATGAGTTCCTTGCTTTCCTAAGATTAATTCCACGCTGCAATAAGAGTGTCTTATCGGGGCTCAAGCATCCGGAGAGACCTCCCTAATCTCTGGCTGTCCGACCACCCACGTCCGTACCCTAGTACCCTAGTAGATTAGAAAATACGCCATGCCGCCCCCATTCACAGTTAAGAAACATACCCTAATACAGTGCATGGAGTAAGTAACAGCTGCCAACCCTTTCGTTTCATCTCACAACTTATAAGGGAATTGCTTGTATAATGTTGCTCGATTTATCGAACCTGGCTTCTAGGTGACCTGTGGGAAAATATTTGCCCAAAATATAGCACAGCGATTATTAGCCGTATCGCGAGCCTAAGGCGGAGTAGTCCTCTCCAAACCTCCGCAAACGAATCTGGGAGACACGCTCCAGGGAAATTCCGTACCAGGGATGACGGCAGAGGGGCAACGAACAAGAAGAGCCAAATCTAATGATCACCGCTAGATTTTGCTGGAGAGTGGTTATCCTTAAACCAAGTATCATAACCATTTGTCACCCCCCCCATGCGATGATAAGTGGCTAGGGCCAATCGCAGCAGGGGTCAGAAGGACAGTGGGTTAGGGTTTAAAAGAAACGATTGAGAGCGGAGAATGTGATTTTAAAAAGAAACACCAAGATTGGAGGTGGGGATTAGAGGTGGGAAAAATAAGGGAAAAGTAGAAATGTGAAAGGCCCGAAAGGGCAAAGTGGGAGAGTGTGGGAGTGTGGAAGAGCGAACAAAACATACCGTTTTGTTCGCTCGATCCATTATCGGGGATCAGATGCTGGCTGGCGTTGAGGGCATACATGCAGGGTACCGGCAACCCCCGTATATCCCATTTTGCTGTGTGCCGTAGAATTTGGTGAAAGTCGGATTGGAGCTAAAGCAAAACTGAGGCAACTGAACCAACAGGAGGGCGTGAAGAAGGCGAATTCGCCACAGTTTAAAGATATAGGCGGCGGTGGTTGGACAGGTTCAATAATATCCCCACTAGCGTCAAATCCGACGTTCTCCAGATTCAACGGTATCCCAACCAGAGGTGCAATCCGCAACACTCTGCATTTCAGTGTGACAACATGACCGAGGCGATGCTGGATGACGCTCGAATTCATGGCTAGGAACCTATTAATTTAACCGGAACAGACAGGTACACACCGGTATTTGGCTAGATAACCTTGAATAACCGTTCCACAACCTTTTGAACCTATCTTAATAATATTATCGTTCCATTCCAAATGTAGACTAGCAGCAAATTTTCCAATCGTTCCCATCAGAGGTTGAGATGCTAAAAGTTGCCGTAGATCCAAGGTGGGGGGGGATGAGTGAGCTAGCGTCCCCAAAAAAAAAACTACTCGTACAGAGAAGGCTTATAAGATTTTAACAATATATATTTAAAGTATTCTTCCATTCTGACCCTTCCTTCCTCCTCTACTTCCTCTCCTTCTTTTCCTTTCCTCGTCAGCCCCAAACACCTAAAATCACCCAACCCCACAAACCTTCAACGGCATCCCAGTATACAACATTAGGTTCCAAGTTTTCCCTCCGTCCATTCACTCAAAACCTTCCAATTCTTCAGTTACTATATACACAATATCTAACTATGGCCTCCTAGTAAAATTACTACCTACCATTGCTCCGATGTCTCTTCTGAGCATCTTCGGCTTCAAATGCAACGCCGTCAACTTTGCCTGCTGCACATGGCACATTACTCGTACCCCGGAGCGCACCGAGGTTCGAGAGGCCCCAATCACTACACCACCAACACCGCAGAAGCCCATGAGTGCAAAACCTAGAGGTACACCTCTCCGTTAAGCTTGCTCTTAATTCTTAAGCAATCCTATTAACCCATGTTTAGATTAACTTCGTATGCTTAGCGCTTGGGGGGATTTTGGATGAGAGCTTCTTCCACATTCGTTTTTCTACCTACTTTTTGGGTTTCTTTCGCTCACTCTCGGGGAGCGAGGGGAGGGGGTTTGCCAGAATTTCCCTAGTGATTAAAGATATCCAAGACTATGTCAAGCCCTGCGAATTGTGATGAACACCAATGACCCCAGTATCAAAAATTGTTTCTCCCGTAGTGCTTCTTTTCTTGTATACCAGAGTTAGAATACAACTCCTTTCCGGTAGCCTAATACACATTCCTTTTTCCTTGTTGTACTCATATTCTTCTTGCCCTAAAGCTAATCTTTGATTTATTTTTTTTATTTTTTTTGCGAGATTATACTGTACTTCTTCCCCATACTCTCCGCGCCCCGGCTTCATTCACCCGGGTATGGCTGGTGCTAGACTTTTGTTGAAGTCAAATTACCGGTATACAAGCAAGCTATTTAGTAGCATACCGGTCCTGCTCGACATGTTACTTTTATGGTATCATAGACCATGTGAAGGATTAGCGAAGCTTAGGAAATATTGGTAGGTAACATAGTACTCGAATTTGGGGGGACAACAAACAGAGGGGGCCGTTGACGACACACCAAAAATCAATCGAGGGTGCTCGTTGTACCCATCCGCGTCCGAGTCGTGGGCTACCATCCACCCTACAGCGCAGGAGGGAGAGCCCGCACCCGGTATCGAGCACTATGACACAGGACTTGGCTAAGAAACATGCAAGCGCTGGGGGTATCATACTAGGATGAAGGCAAATGGGGAGGCCGGCCGCTTGAAAGTCGCAGGTTCGAAATTCTGCCGACAATCGCCGCCGGGGAAGCCGCGGGTTCTGGAGGAGTGTGAGAATTGTTTGTGTGGGTGGCCCGCGAATATACCAGCACGGCACCTACCTTGCTCGCGACCGAAACCTCACACTCACAGTACAATGAGTCCTAGCTTTTGCTCAAGCTCCCACGCGGTCCACATACCCCTGGGCTTGTGTGATACGAATAAAGAAGAAGGGAGAGGGTGTTCCCATATACGACAGGGCTTACTTTGCGGGTTAACCTAGGTTAATTATTTAGAAACTGGCACTAGTAAAAGTAGACAAGTGGTTCAGAATATTTCCCCCTTTTCTTCCCCCCCCCTCCTCCCCCTCAGTCTCGCTCCGCTCTTATTGGGCCATTATCTCCTAGATTTTCCTCCTCTTTTCCTTTCCCGGTTCCCTTTTTTTTTTCCTACAGTTCAGGAGCAGTTGGATCTAAAGCCGCAAGGTCCTCTAGGAAGCATCTTGGTTGGCTAGCTGGTTGGCTGGGGTTACAGTATCATGCGAGAATTCCTGCTTAAGGCGGGGAAGGGAAACAAAAAAGCAAGGACAGATAAGTTAACCTTGACACGACACACGCTTCTCAACCAACATCTTTTACCCACCTACTGGTACCCACAATCACGTGACCGGGCAAATGCGAACAAAATGAAATGATCTGTGTGAATGAAAGAATATAACAATCAATCGTTCGCCCATCCGCTAAAAATATATTCGGGAAAGAGATATAAAGTAACTATAACATAAACGGAATAAATCCTAAAACTATATCCCGCTCGCTACAGGAGTCTCTACTTTCCCCATAACATTCTGACACAGAACAAACGAAGGTAATGTGGAGAACATCCTCTGCAATCCCCTTTAACAAAACGAAATGTGTAGTGAAGATTCCAACTTCCTAGAACTTTCCATCATGATATTGTCATAATACCAAGGATTTTCTACCATCATCCGTACAACCTCCATACACTCATCGCACTCTCCAGCATTCGTGCGTATTCCACGTCCGAGCACCCTCTAATGTTAGCATGCTGATAGCCGATACGGCTGCCTTTTTTTCCCTCTTCGTTTTCCCATTTATCCCCCGATACAACACAAATCCTGTTCGCCAATCACAAATAATCACTCGCCAACCAACACATTGTGGAAAATAGAACCACCGGGAAACCCCACCTTCCCACCCAAAAACCAAAAAACCAAAAAGACTCAAAAATAAACCCACATCACCACCTCAAGGCACCTTAGCCTTTAAATCACCTGAAAAACTCCTCTCATCCGGGAACACCACCTTGCCCACCAATTCCTCGACCATCCCAATAACCCGAACAAGATCATCCCGCATGACCCCAATAGCGACTTGCACAACCGCGAATGCCATGAACCCTGGTTCGACAAGATGATCTAACTTAAGGCCTCCGTCTCTTTCTTCCATTGCCCGCACTAGCCGGAACGGCTCTGGTAGCCTCAGGACCGGTGGTAGGGGGTTGCCGCTGGCCAGGCTTGCGCTCAGGAGGCAGAGCAGACTAGTGATTTGGTGCATTTGGGTATCGGCACTTCTAAGTAGTGCCGAAAAATCCTCTTCCCATTCACCACCTATGGTAAAGGTTTTTGAAGCGTAGGATATTATGGATAGGTAGCTGGTTATATTCCTTATACCGTTTATTATCCCGTCGTATTGTTCTTTCGGAAAGCGGCCTCGGAGTGAGGGTTCATACTGTGTGAAGTTTATCTGGGTGCTAAGGAAGTCGTTTGCTAGGAAGGACTCTGTGAGGAGTCTCACACGTGCTTTTTCGTATCTTCGGCCCGGTGAGTTTTTGCACGATTCATCGCCAGCTTTGCCGTAGATCCTTAATTGGAGAAGTGAGAATGTGATGCTATATGTTCTTGCTAGTAGGAAGAGGGACGACGACACGGAGCTTCGGATTAAGCTGCGGGTTGTGGTCGGGTAGGGGAGGATTGTGAATATCATTGCTACGCAGAGACCACCAATGGTTACAACTAGACGGTGGGGTCCTATTTCGTTGACAGAGAGGATAGTCTGACCAGTGCGTGTCGACACTTCATCGCCGATCTTGCGAATTTGGAGTTCGTAACCTACAAGGTTTTTTTTATATTTTTAGTTAATTTCATGTAGAAAGAGAATCCGCGAGACCATACAGATAATGATAATGTGTGTGACTAGTGCTGTTAGTGTGCTTTGTATCAGGTTTGGGTACTTAATGACGAAGTAAAACTCTGTGTGTACATTAGCTTTACTTATCAACAGCATGTGTGGTGGTGCTTTACTCACGAATCGCCAAGAAGAACCACAGAAACGGTATTACTCCCCTACATCCAAGTCAGTTACTTTCTATACACAGCAGGAATGTAGAGGCCAACGCTGCTATCCCATCTACGATATACCAGTTTATCAGTGCAAGCACCGTAGCAATAGCTGTTCCAGCAATTCTCCCAGCAAATCCTATCAACTGTATTGGTTAATTTATACGCATGGCGACAATTGAGGACACGCAGCATACCGAAGCCCCAGAGGTAGGCGACATTCCAATAGCTATCACTATCAATGCCCATACCAGTCTCTTTTCAATAAAGAAAGCATAACTTGACTTCGATACTGGTTAGCACTTGTATAGTCTCTCACGGTGCAGAACGCAAATCACCTCAAAATAAGCCGGCAAAGCAACAGCAAGGGTAGCACAAGCAACTCTAAGACCAAACCCACTCTCGCTGCTACTGATACCTTCTGTAAAAATTGCAACCAGATCCCCGAGTCTTTGCAAGGAAGTTCCAGCAGGCAGGTGTTCTGGGTCCTTCTTTGGTGCTATCCCATCAAGCCCCGAAACCTTTACTGCACCAAGATCGCAAACATCAACGACGTCGTCATTGCGACTAGACGCCATAGAGTACAGCCATTTCTTCAAGCGTTTAGCGGTAGGATACACTAGTATTGTACGGTCCACCACGCCCTGTTGCTTTTTCTCCTCAGCAAATCGAGCGAGTGCTAGGAGTGATTTGGCCGCGTTGTAGAGTAGGTATTCCATAAAAAGAACAAGGTATAACTCGCTGCGGTGTTTCTCATCTATATAACCTTCAGCCGAAATGCCTCCTGCAGAATCCGAAGTCTTAGCTGCTTTAGATGAACTGAAATACGTTCTCACATCCCCCGCACGCGTGCTATAAAATTCTTGTACTTTCTCTTCAAGCGTTTGGCAGAAACCCTGCGCTCCTGGTTCAATACTGGGTGCTTCTTCATCCCCCCCGGGTTTTTTAGGAGAGGGCTTAAGTTTCATTGTCAGAAGGACATGCTCGATTGCTTCACCACACATTCCCACTATACGCTCGTATGGCTCATGCAAGGTTTTCATAACCTCAGATAGCTGCTCTTCCCTTGGCACAGGGCACTTTTCATCCTCTTCAAAACCCACCCTGGCCGCACGATCAAAAATGTCTAAAATCACAGTCATTCCCTGTAACGGGAGTAGAGTTAACCGAACTAGATGATATGCTTCCTGAAGATCGCTTGTCAAATACCGACCCAACGCGATCTCCCGCTTGGCCATGGGCAACTCGGTCGATAATTTGGTGAAAAGATCGGCATGTGCCTTCTCGAGAGCTGCGAGTGCAACAGTAGACTTTTTACCTTCTTCTGTTCCCATTGTTTCATGTTGTCTCAAGAAATTTTTCTATAGCCCAAATCAGCCACTGCTCCCAAGAACAGAATTCTTTATCCAAACCTGCTCCACCAGTAGCTTTTTAGAGGTTAACAAGTACCCCGCAAATACCTTCCACCAAATCTGCCGACAATTCATCGGGAAAACAACAATCCCTACAGCGAATGCCAGCCCGTATCCGGTGTAGAAACACTTGAGCATTAAAACTGCCGTAGCAATCGCCCGAGGCATTGTGTAGAGCCCACCGTTGGTGTATACGATAGACACAAATATAGTGTACATGATGACTGGGATTGCTAGCGAGGGTATCTTCGCTCTCAAAAGATTGGCCAGCCAAATGGTGACAAACAGCCAAGCCGCCGAAACCGCGGAAGCGGCGGCATTATATGTCTGACCGGGCGGAGAAGCGTAATGAGCTCGCGCACGAGTTGCTGTCCAGACCCCTAGTAAGGATGTTGCGGCTGCGAGAGCCACCGCTATCTATAGCACCGTTTCTATTGTTATTATGGAAATGTTTTGCCGGGGCGGGTAGGAAGGAATTACAGAGTTTTGAATCATCAATTGAACCAGCTTTGCCCGGGGAAGAATGCATAGCGATAACGCAGCGATGATTGTAACGAGATAACCGAGGGTCGAATACGTTTCTGCCACGGGAGTCGCTTGATACGCTGCGGTGAATATTGCTGGTGGGAGTGCTCCTCTACTAACTGTTAGCCGACATCATCTTGCGGCGAACCCACACTCAGAGCTATATCATACTTTCCCATCAACATCAACGTCGGAGCATCCAATCCCAACTTCCCCCATAATCCCGATAGCGAGGACTTCTTTGGGCTCGCCATTCTGAATTGAGCGAGGGAAGGAAAATATCAGGAAGAAGGGAGGTTGATGTTCAGGACACCCACCATCAGGGCAGAGGTGATCAGATATCCACAGGCTACCGAGAAAGCAACAGGCTCGCATCAATGTTGGCCACTCCTGGCCAATGATCGGCAGTTACATGGGGTCGAGGCAGGGCTCCTGAGGGGAAGAACCTCTATTCCCTAATGGAGAACCCGCTCCGAAACGCCACTTTTCGGAAGGTCATGCATAAGCGTGAGACAAAGACTGAGTGCAAGGAGATTGGCTGGCTTACCCATACAAATTATTTGTCACACATTACCTTCACCACCCGGGGAACAGCAGAAATGCTACCGGTATTAATCATCAATCGCGACTAACCACTTACCGTGTAGTACTGCTCGGTCATGAGTCTAGAGCTAAGAGACGGCAGTCGATTGAGAATGACATCCCACAGCGCGGTAAACTCGCTTCTAGCTCCCGGGTGCAGAAGGTAGAAAACTGAAAAGCCCAAGCACCACCCAGCGTGCCCTAAGCGAGCCAACCATCTTAAGATACGTGAATGAATGAATTCGGTTACTTAGGCATAGTATGGACTTAGCGGCAAAAGAAATTGACACTGACCGGTTTTCCAGACAAAATGCCCAAGTTTAGCCAACCGCCACAAAGATGGTCAATAAATTTTGTTCTTCAAAAAAGTATCATAATCAAATGACAGGGAATCACTGAAAATTTGACATAATATTGCTCACCTTGCCGACTGCTAGAAGCAAGTGAGTGAAGCCAGCCAGCGCAGTTGCCATGCAGAAATCGCACACAAATTAACTTACAACCGGGTGCGACTGAGCTTGTAACCGTCAAAAAATACTGATACTCGCGCTATGGCTAGAAACTGCCGTCACCAGCATCACCTTAGGGATTCGGAGGTGCAAAAAGCTTGTTCGTTGCCTACTGGTAGAGCCAAATTCAAGATAGACTTCCAAAGATAGGTGAGGCCACAAGTTATCTCGGGTCGCTAAACCTGAATAGGAAGCTTTTCCAGGGTGAACTTGATAAAATGTTGCAAGTGAAGAGATCAGCCCGTAGAAAATTAACAAAGTAACATCTGTCTGAGTAGAGGGGGGTGTCTAAGTGGCTCATGGTTTCGCCTACCACTATGAAATCTAGCACCCTACTATCCTCCACGCCAGCCAATTCACACTCTACTCTCTAAATGGCCTCCCACAACACTTCATACAGGAACTTATTCAGATTAGTATCTAAACTACTGACATCCCTCCTTCTCTTCACCAGCTACTCCCGGCAAAATTCCAAGAGTCAAGAACCACATCGACTCCAAAAACTAGCTACACATCCAAAGACCCCATGCGTGGTTCCGCATGCAGCGCGCCTACATGGAGTATAATTTCGAGTTTTTGAGCTTGCATGGTACGGTATCCACCTTCAACATCCCCTACTGTCAGAATAACTTATTATAGCACTACTCGCGGATGCAAGGGAGGTCGTTGCCTTTAGCTTTGATTAGGCTGTATGGGGAAATCTCCAACAACCGGGAGATTAGCATAAATCTACCGTGAAAACCGAATATCAGTCGAAGATAGGTGCGCCAGGACGCTGTGTTCAGTATCTTCCGGTAAGGCACTACGTACTAGTACAATATCGGTATGATATTCCCTTTGTTTTGTCTCAGCCGAGCCCTGAGTTTGTGGTGTTTTCCCTCGCACAGCCAAGAAGGGGAATTTCAACGTCCATCATAGCACGGCCATCCTCCATCCGAGTCCTTATGGTATGTGCCGGCGGAGACGATTTCGTGCAGAACAGGGATACGAGTAGTTCGACAGCAAAATAATCCTAGTCTTGTGCGGGACATCTCCCCTCGCACCTGTACTCGAGTACCGGCGTCCGGGTTCAGTTACCGGTACTAATAATCCCAAAGCACCAAAGCCTCCTTTCGCTGCGAGAGCTATTCCAAATCTTCACGATTAGTAAGCTCCCACTTTTCCAAATATAGATCAGCCCTCTAATACAAAGCCTCCTTCCTCAGCCCTACACTCCAGCCACATTTCCACCCGGTGCATGACAAATATAATAGACTCTTCCCACCCCTCTTGTTGGGCCTCTGTAGCCATCGGATGGCTCTAACTTACAACCAAGCCACACCGCCCGGCTTAACTTAGCCCTGGGATCCTAATATCGTACGGCAATTTTGCGATGATGAATTTCAAAGTGCTGAGGTTTATTCCAGCCAAGTTTGCAATCCTTATTACAGTATGCTGAACTTGACTTATTTGCCACAGTGAGGCAACGGTGAAGAGTCAGGCACGGTGGTCTTAGGGTGCGAATGGTGGCTAGGGAGGATGGTGATTGTGGTTGTTGTGAGTCTGGTGAAGGTTCATGGAATGAGGTCATGGGGCTTTTGGAGTGTGCTTTTATATATATCATACTCGTATGAGCTATGTAGGCTCGCGCGACAGGTCGGAGGCATAAGCAACCTGGCCACTGAACGGATATTTGTCGCAGCAACAGCGAAGGGTTTTATATAGCCATGGTGGGGGATCGGGGCAATTGTGAGTATGCTATTACGGCAGTGAATCTATGAGTCTCCTTCTCGGTGACTCACTATTGAATACTGAGGGCACCCCGTCGTAATCTTCATTCGTTCAGGGGATAGATACTAGTCTAATGTGTAACCGGTAGAAATTTATATCAACATCTGCTAGGATCTGAGTACCAAGACCTTAAAAAGCAACTCTAGATCTACGTACGTTCCTCCAAGCTACCGGTATTATCGGTACCGTACTGCACAAGCAGAGCCCACTCCCGCCGTGAGGGGGACATGTTACGCGCAACATCAGATCTCGGCCAATACTTAGGCCAGGGATGGTAAGCTGTCACCCCTAAGCACCCGCCTTCCGCAGCGAGATCTAACTCGCGCCACCGTACGAAACAGCATCCAGGCACAGCAAACACACACTAAGCTAGCCCCAACACAGTATCAACTATCCACTCAGCAAAGCCCAGCTATTTCACTCCTTCATGAACCAACCCAGGCTTGAACTTGACTCCCCTCCACCCATGACGTATAACCCTTCAAGTAACTCTAGCTCCAGCTTTCGCCCAAGGCCCAAAAGCCAGGGTAGACCACAGGCACTCGTCACGCACAAGTATTCGTAGTAACATTAGGATCGGAAGAGGCTAACACAAAACAACCTTGTCATTCCAATAAAGCCAACTCCTCCCTCTCTAGCTACCAGTATAGGTAGACCCCCCATATGGCCCTCACACCTCCTGACCCATCTACTCACTCATTCACTCGATCACATCATAACCCCAAGCTATCACCGCGAGCCCATCTGCCGAGCCTCTTCTGAGCAAACACGAATACCGGCTTAACGGCAAAGTAGGCAGCGTAGCGTAGCCTAGTTAGGGTAGATAATGGGACGTGACAAAAGGAGGAAGGAAGCATCATATTCCCGGGAGGTCATCAGCCTACCGGAAGCATTCCTTCCCGTAGTCACTAATATTTCAAGCCAGTGCGTGTATGACTATTATAATTATGGGATTAGAGTCAACCTTCAGGGGGCTCCGGGGTATTGGGAAGGATCACACTGCAGGAACGGTCACGGGGTTAGGGGTTAGTCGGTTAGTACTGGTATGATAGCAGAAGAGCAGAGACTAGGGAGTAAGTGTCGTATGTATCATACCCCCAAGGTATCGTGGGACCTTACCATATCTATCCAAACAAAATCACCCCGAAAGTCACCACCCGTTCATAACTACAGTATCACACGACACATCAAAAAGTCACCAAGGCAGCAAGCAGATCTATTACTGCACCTCTACAAAATGGAGCGCCTAGCTCTCCATCCCGCGCCAACCACCGAAACACCGGATAATCCCACCATTACAACCGTTCATCCACCCACTCATTCACCAAAGCACAATGAGCGCCGCACGCTTACCAAATCCTAATCCCCCCCCCCCCTCCATCCACATCCATGCAGAGAGGCTACCCACTCGGAAGGCGTCCACAAGCAAAACAAAAGAATATTTATCCTCATAAACACTGTACGGTAGCACAACATATTATATTGCTCGAAACGGTAACCCCGGTAACAGGGCACTTTTGGCGGGGTAGCGCCGAGGGGTGAGGGAATAGATAAGGGGAAATGCACACAGGAGGGCTTACTCGAGAGGGGTTAGGATGCTGGCTTAAGTTTACGTCTCGGTCATTCAGAATAGGGCCTCTAGGAGCGGTTCTGCGCTGCTGAGGGATGTTTCACTTGCGGCAGAGGAGGAAGGAGGAAGGAAGGAAGGAAAGGGGAAATGATCGTAAAGCGCCAGAGATAAATTAATGCTACGGTATCGTACCTAACTTAAATTTTAGTAGCCGGGCGCATCTGATAGTTTCCTATCTCCTCAGCCAACTTTGAGGAAATATAGAATCCGTGGATGAGAGGGCTGCAGTGCACTTTACAGTAAATATATTATCATTATCATAATCTTACAGTACCATCATACCACTTATTTTTATTCCTAAACCCCGCAGCTCTAAAAGCGCAAATTCTGTAAATCACAATACGGTAGGTAATACCCGGATGTTATCTATATGTCTCAGACATCATTTCTTCTCCCTCCCTCCCCAAAATACTGTATCATCTTACCGCACGCTTAGCTCCGAGTATTTGTGGTCACCATAACACACTTCAACCAGTCATACACTGAGTAGAAAATGCCAAGCCTTATTAACTCTGATTTCTGGAAGTTTCGACTATTAGAGCAGAGTTTGAAAGATCCAATCGTGTCCGTGTCCGAGACAAACCCAGTCATTTATTTATTAGCGTCATAGAGAGAAAGAAAGGACAGAGAACTTCCTCCGCAGGTACCGTATGATGGATGAAGCTTCTTCACCCTAAAGCCACTTTCAGGCTCCGAAAAACTAACAAGCATTTCAGGGATCTTACTACCGGTACCAGTATCGGTAGGTCAGGTCGAGTCAAAGGGCTGATGCGTATCCGAGACAGAAAGAAAGGAAAATCTTTATTTCAGGACCCTGAGGAAACACAAATATAATATTGTGCAACACACACACCCCATGCCCCCTCTCCCCCTCCATAATCATCATGCGCACACCGGCTATGTTTGTTTTTGCCATCCACTTTTTCCCCTCTTCCTTCTGTTCCTCAGCACACCCGGAGATAGGTAGATGTGACTGACTGACTGACTGACTGACAAAAACTTAAAACCACCCGGAGCCCGAACACGCCGTAGGGGGTGGGTGCCGTAAGACGGAAACGTACAGTTTAATAAAATAAGTTAAGGTATATAAGTAAGCTGTATTCCCCCCCCCCCGCACTCATAAGATGGTTAACGTTTTTGGTATTACTTTACTTTCATTCTATCCATCCATTCTTCTTACCATCATTTGCTCCTAAGAGTATACCTACATACCTACATACATCCATCCATACGATACAATACCAAAAACAAACGAACAAACCATCTATCCATGTCTGTCCAAGTAGGATCCTACGTCCCGCTGCTAATAGTAGCCATGGTGACCTGGAAAGTAGCTAACTCTCCATCAACTTCCTCCGCCTCTGCCACATCCACATCCTCATCCCCGTATAGAACATCATCCCGGCCGAAAAGCACATACGTAAACGCTTGGGGATCCTCGGTATCGGAGCGCGTCTCGGCTAGGAGTATGGCTTCCTCTTCCTCTTCCTACTCCCACCAGGGAACAAGGCGGCTAATGGGCAGCGCAGATGTTAGACAATCAAGAACCGGGAGTTCGCCGAGGAATCTTGCAGCGAGTACGAATGGGCACATTAGGCGGGGATCCCGGTCTATGTCGCCGGGTGTTGGAGGGGGGGTGAGGATGAGTGGGGCAGGGAGCAGGATCGCGGGCGGGTTTTTATATGGTACCCGGGGCCCAGCGGAGGGAGGGAGACGGTAGTTTTTTGGAGGGGCTATAGAACACGATACAGAATGCGATATGCTCCGATAGACGACTTTCCTTTCCTTTCCTTTCCTTTCCTTTTTCCTAAACCTTTTTCTTATGATACACTTTAATATCCCTCTCTTCCTCCCTCCCCTTCCTATCAACCACCATTTCATACCCCCACCCTATGCCCTCACGTTTTCCTTTTCATCCCCACATTTGGCCTGTCTACATTTTTAGCACGGAGTTTTTTTTACACGGTTGGCGTTATTTGAGATTATCACTTTTTACCATCCATTCATCTAAATCTCCATATCATACTCTCCCCTATTGTGCGTATTATATTATAATTCATTAGCATAGATAATGTTTTCCATTCTTTCCCTCTTCGAGCCTTGTGAATTATATCATACCGAACGTGCATCACCATCGCACAGGTACGACACAAATCCATATCTACCCTCTCCCTACATACAAGGCCTACCTTCGGACACTATTATATTATACTCAAGTGTCAGGATTAATCCGCGAACGGGCAGGGTTTATCCCATTTCATTCTCAACATGAACTAAAGTGGCAAAATTTAATATCCAATAGAAACCCGTAGATTGATAGTTCAATCAATAGTAATTTAAAGCGGAAAAGAGTTCGAGGAATTCTTCCGGTTTTCAACACATGCCCACTATTACGTGCACTACCGTATTCCCAATACCGGTATCGGCCTTAGCTTTGTCAGCCCTGCTGTTCGCGGACTACCGGTATCCCTGGTATCCGAGTATTATGCCCTACCACCCATGTCTCGCCTGTTAGACTACCAGTATGTCATACTGCGGGAGTAACCGAGGCCGCTCCGCCCCGCCCTCCCCCCCCCTCCACCAGCACAATCTCCACCAGAGTAGGCCTGAATATGTAATCTGGGAATCATACAAGGTTGTCATCCGGACATTTTTATGGTATAATAATCCCAGTAGTAGCGGAATGTTGTATCATATTAGCAGTGCCGAGGTGCAAAAGTACCGGTAGCAAGCAGCGCAATAGTATGAAGGAGCACAGAAGTGTGGACGAGTGGGCACACTACTAGTACGGTAGGGGGAGAACGGATGTATAGAGCGCGAGCGGAGATGTAAGGATATACACCTAGTATAGTACATATATGTACAGTACTAGTAGCATTTCACTACTCAAGTACCGTACCGTAGTCTTTAGCTAGCAACCTCCATAGCAGCATACAAGTACCGTATTATATTTACTCGTATTATATAATCCAATATCTCCTTATGCGAGGCTATCTCCGTCAATCCATTATCGGTTTAGTTTGACAGGTTTAACAGAATTGCGATAACCAGTCAGCGAGATCAAGCACGCTCAGCACACCTAGGCTTGACACGTGTGAGGAAAACACTAATCCTTCTTGGGGGGGTTTTTGTCTCTGATCATGGAGATAGATAGTCTTGCATACGGAGATAGTGGATTGTCCGAGTAAATATGGTATACACCTCGACATCTCCTCCCGTCAACACCTGCACACGATCGTGCCACCTCCATCACGTTTAGGCACTTTCGTTTGGGTATGGTGCGTTGATAACATACATGTAGATGGATGAACGGGGGATGATGATGCACGGCTTTGGTTTTGTTTTGTTTTGTTTTGTTTTGTTTTGTTTGTCTAGTGGGGTGTTATTATAGGTAGTGTTGTATAATATGCAATGCCAGGAGTATTATATTATAGGAGCCTACCGGTAGGGTATTTATATTTCTCTAGTATATACTGTAGGTTAGGATAGAGTATTATAGTTGCAGGGGGGAGGGAGTTCATCTAGGATTTTCTTTCTTTCTTTCTTTCTCCCATGCATGTGGTGGTGAATGCTCACTAGTTTCAGAGTGTTATTATTATAATAATTTAGATTGCCCCAACTTAGAGCCCAATTCATCTATAATGGTAAGGTTACCAACATAACCTAGCGAATCAAATGGCAAGCAGAAAGTCATCTTAACATACCAAAACAAGCTTGCGAGTAGCTTACTAACCAACGAATGGGCAAATGTATGTATGTATGCATCCAAAAAGCTCCCCAGTGTCGCAAAGCAGCCACCATTTCCTCACTGCCTCGCTCCCAAGGGGGCCCCCCCTCCGCAACTACCGAGTGATACCCCATGCACGTAAAGCAATTTAAGTATTATATACTACCAATAATATTCTGTATATACAATAATCCTCTTCCTCCACTAAGCATAGCAGTCACCTTCTGCAATCAATCAATCCCTCGGTCAAACCATCAAACCATCCCTCCGTCGAACAAATCCGGGTCAAATCCATCATAACTACTGTAACTTCAAGCCAGACAAAACACATCCCGATCGTCCACCACCACCAAGGAAGCAATTCTCCATCAACACGCCACAAAAGGGATCCCAATGAACCCCAATCTTGTATTTGCTCCCTCACTCGCTCCCTCCTTCACAGGCGATTAGACTCGGCATATCACCACCCATCCATTCAGAACAGAAGGAGAAGCGAAAAAACCAACAATCACCAAATCAAAAACCCAAGTAATTTTTTTATTTCCTCTCCATTTCCAAAAGGAAAAGAAAACAAAGCAAGATTTGGTAAAAAAGAGGTATATGCATATGAATTTCTCACCACTACCCCAATCTTTCGCAAGTGATCCCGTGAAACTAAAGAGTATGAAGGGGGGAAAAAAAATTAAGACCCCGGAAATTGAAAGAAAGGGAGAAAAGAGATGAAATGGAATAGAGCACAAGGAAAAATAAACACCCAGACAATTATGGAAGAGAGAAAAGATAGAAAAGACAGCAGCAACAAGGATCAGAAATAACAGAACAGACCCCACAATGAGAATAATGCTCGAGAATCAAATACAACAAATAGAAAAAAAGAAAAACTGCACAAAAACAAGGTATCCCCAGCTTTATTTTCAAAGATTCTCCCGCGCGCTGAATGAGAAAAAGTGGTAATGAGGAAAGGAAAAGAAAAGAAAAAACCACAGGCTTCATAGAAAAGAGAATGCCACACACGCGCTGCACACACACATGAAAGTAAAGGAATTGCAACCACTAATAAAACAGAGAAAGGCTAAGATTAAAAAAAGGGGAAGAATGCGTTTCGGAATATCAGATTCTCTCTTGGACTACCACCAATCACCGCTGAAGAGAGGAAAACTTTAATAAAAAAAACGAAACATAGAACCGCCCTGTATTATAAGGGGAGAATGGAGAATACCACCTTTCCGGTCGCCCGTTCTCTCCTCCTCCTACCCTCAACCTTTCCCGCTTTTATGCCAACGCAAACGAAAATGTCCATCTCCTGGGCTTTTTGTAAACAAAAGAAGAAAAAAACGAAAAAAACAAAGCCTGCCTCCCCCTCCCCAATTATCCTGAGGAAATCCATGCTGTCGGGCAAGCAGGAGCTTCTTTAACCACATCTGCCAACACGTGTGAGCAAACGCTTAAAGCCCAGGGTCAAGCCTCCCCCGCGAATCACCGCTCAGACATCCCCCTTATTGCTCCTCGCAACACCCCTGCGCCTGAAGAAATCCATGACCCTCCTTGCCGGGCCGCTGCTGCCACCGGTTCCACCCGCATCACCTTCAGTGAATTTCCTATTCTTCTGAAGAACAGTAGGTCGTCGGGCAATATTGGTGCTTCCAGCTCCGAGGTCAGTGCTCTCTCGACCATAGTTGCCACCAGTTGCTGAAGCAGGAGCAGAGCCTCCTGCTAATGATGTATCTGAAACTGTACGGACTGATTCGCCCCCACCAACATTCGGCACACTGAGTTGAGGATGTGACGATGTCTGTGGCTGAGGTTTAGAGCCGACAAATTGAGCAATCCGGAGCCCGGAAGCGCTTCTAGAAGGCCGACGCTCATGCTTGCCTTCGGATCCACTGCCAGAAATACTCCTGAGGGAGAAACTTGTAGGCAGAAGACTGAACCTTCTTCCTTTGCCTTCTTTCGTCTTCTCGTATTTCGAGCGCCCCCCCCCCTGATCTAATGACGGCCTTGGCTCACCTGCACCAGTCATTGTAGGTCGAGGAGCATTGTCCTGGGGACTAGAACTGCCTATAAGTCCATTGAAAAACTTACCCGCTCCACCAGAGCCTCCAATAGTGTTCGCACGCTTATGCCCTTTTGCAGGCTGCTCGGCGGGCGGAGACGGCCTGCCAGAGTACTTCGCAGGTAATACTGCCGTACTTGGCTTTCCCATCTCGCCTGCACCTGCCGGTGTTCCAATCGCATCGCTGTTGTCGGGTTGTGGAATTGGGTTGCTGATGGTATAAGGTTTAGGCCCCTTGGGCATTGCTATCCTCCCTTGAGCATTATTAGCAGCCAAACTGGGCGCAACGGGCCTGGAATAACTACCCCGTGAAGGTCGATTAGAAGTAATCGAACTCGCTGTATTTGGCCTTGCCGAATTAGAACTGGCCTGCTCGGGAGGAGCGAAGCCCTTCCCAGCGAATGGTGGCCCAGGCCTATCCCTGCTCGGTCTCCTCGATGGGGGTCCCGAGCCTGCACCATCTCCTGCTGTAGTTGCGGCTCTGGTCGGGCCCTGTGGATGCGAACTCGAAGGCCTTGTCCGCGGCGGCTGAGCACCGCTCCCCGACGGTTGCGCTGGCTGATCTCGCGGCTTTTGCTGTTGGTCGGAAGACATAGTGCGCTGGTGTCTAGACGGTACACCGGCAGTTGTAGCGGCCCTCATGACCCCATCGTTATGTTTGTTGGTGGGGACGAAAGGTGCTGGTGCAGCGTCCTCGGAATCGACCCCCTGGTCGGGATCGGCGGCAGATCCTCTCTTAGTTTGTGATTTTGGCTCAACATACTCAACCTGCACTGTACGCCTCTTTGCATCCGATACCGGTTTAGATTGGGTAGCCTGAGGCGCATGTTCATGAGCGTGATGCCTTGGGCCGAGTCCGCCGAGAGATGTTGGGTGCGGGTGGCTGTTTGTCGACGAAGGTTCGCGGACAGAGGCAGAGCGCACGAGAGATGGCCCGTCTAAAGTAGGTTCTATGAATGAGATTTCATATCAGTATTTATTGAACTCAGGGGCCCAAAGGGTAACAACACACCGTTAATTGTCACATGTTCGACCTCTTTAACCCCTGTAGTAGAGCTAGTTATCAGGCTCACGACATTAGCAAACGGGCTAAGCCAGCTATGACGAGCAACCTCGAAAAGATCAGCCCTCTTCCTCGGCTCCGGCACAAGCATTCGCCTTAGCAGATCTCTAGCATGAGGGCTAACATATTCCGGGAAGGTCAATGGTGTTGATACGATGTACTTGTAAAGCAGGTTGATATTATCACCCTCGGGATTGGCGGGGTCGTCGTCGAAAGGAAGATATCCCGCGAGCATTGCATACTTCAATTCCTAAAGTCAGTAACCAAACCCCCAAAGCAAAACAATAAGAGCCTACCAAAATAACACCGCACGACCACACGTCAACCTTTCTGCCCGTATATAGACCGTCACTAACGACCAGTTCAGGGGCAGCGTAGCAAGGGCTTCCGCAGCTTGTCGCCATCAAATCGGCTCTTCTCCTAACTTGACCAGGCCCTAGAATACTCAATAGACTACCCTCCTCACTAGCACTATGAGGTACACCCTTCTCAAGCTCTTTTAGTGTCTCAGGATCCTCCAGCTTGTCCTCCAGTTCACCAAGTTCATCCCTGGGATCAAAAACATTCGCAAAGCCGAAATCAGTAATGATGATGTTCCGATTCCTATCTAAAAGCAGGTTTTCCAATTTCAAATCGCGATGGACAATCCCTTTTTTATGCAAGTATCCAACACCAGAGACAAGCTGCGCAAACAAACGACAAGCAGGAGGGTCCTTAAGGAAACGGTGATGGAGGATGTAATCGAATAGTTCACCGCCAGAGGCATACTCAAGGATAATACCAATATGGCGATCCGTCTCGACCATTTCGTGAAGTCGGACAATATTAGGGTGAGATAAGGTCCGCAGAATGGAAATTTCGCGGTAGATTTTAGACAACCTATTGGGGTGCGGTGAAAGAGAATCACGACGAATGAGTTTGATAGCAACCTTGATGTGCACAAGTCAGTTTTGAAATTGTGCTGGCCAATGTGTGCCCAGATACATGCATGGCATTACAGAAACGAGTCTTAACCAGACACGCAAAAAAAAAATGAAAAATGAAAAACTTACCTGTACACCCCCATCTCTTCTCCATCCAAGTTTGACTTTGCCAAACTCTCCTTCACCAAGTGTCTGGCCCAATATATATTCACCAAACCTAGTTTCCTTCCTAGTGCCGGCAGGACGTGTCCCATTGCCATCCGGATTATTAACAACTGCTAAACCACCATTACTACTCTGCTCCCTTCTACTCCTGCTCTGACTGCCAGTGCTAGCACCGGCCCCATCAGCTGCATCTTGGCGTCTCCTTGTGCTAGGAGATCTATCCACAGATTGTTGGTTGCTGCTGCTGCTGCTGCTGCCGGTTGCATTCCGCGAAGAATCACGAGTGGAATTGGATCTGCCGACCGTGGTAGGAGGGGGAGGCTGGTCGCGTCGTGGTTTGCTCTCCTCGGCACGTCGACGATCTCTCTCCCTATCTCTGTCTGTTTTCTCTCGTTCCCGGCCATCAGTGCTTTGACCGCGAGTACGACCACTAGAAGACCTACTCCTCTCGGCTGACGCGGGGATCTGAGAAGCAGTTGGAGGTGAAGTTACGGCTGGCCCCTGACGCTGACTGCTGGTTCTCGGTGGTGGAGGGATCGGTGGACCTCCTTGACTTGCAGAATTCGAATGGCCATGTGATGATTGTGAAGGGTTAACAGGAGACGACTCCACGGTCGTATGAACAGTAGGGGATAATCCAGTATAGGTAGTGGGTCGAGGATGAGATGGTCTACCAGCTCTGGGTGGTGACGGGTTTGAAGGAGGAGGAACGGACTGGGAAGCAACAGCCGAAGACATTTTTTGCTGTTGTGTAAAACTATCGTCGGTGAAAACGGTCTGTTGAGAGGGTTCTACGTAAGGCTGAGAACCGTAATGTGAGGTGACGAGAATTGTCGACTCAACCTTCGTCTTCGACCGGGGTGATTGCGAGCCGGTCGAGGAGGAGGCGTGCGTAGAGGGGGGGAGGGGGGAGGAGGGAGGAGGGCGGAAAGCAACGTTGGCAGACAGTTTGACGGATTTTTCGAGTTAATCGTGAGGATTATTGATGGATTTGTTTACCCGCAGAACAACGCCAACGGAGGAGACACAACAACGACGACAACGACGACGACGATGCGTGACAATAGTAATTCTCCCAGGGTACACGACGCACCAACCGCAACCACTCGGACAATAGAATTAACCGGATCCTGTAACAGAAGGGGGGGGAAAAAAAAAAAGAGAAATTGAAAGGATCCTTTTTTTTTCTTTCTTTCTTTCTTTCTTTCTTTCTTCTTTCCTCTGCTCTGGCTCTTGATCTTCAGTTCGTTCAGTCTCTCTCCCTCCGAGGACAAGACCAGCGTGTGGTGTGCGTGGACGTGGGTGGGAGCGAGTATGATTTTCAGAGGAGAGAGTCCGCGCACAGGGACAGCGGCAGCAGCAGGTGTTCGACAATGGGTGACGGACGACTGCTGTGGGGTCAGGGGTGGGTTGGTTTGGAGGAGGTCGCTGGTCAGAGGGAAGGGAATGAAATGGGGTCGGTATTGTTCGGAGAGAGGAAAAGGGGGGGCCTCTCCGCCCGGGGCGGCGAGTTCGGTGGAGGTGTGGTGTGGCTTGCCTACGAATAACGCGACCTCCCGTCCCCGGCCAGGGATGTTTGGTTGCTTGTACTGTACAGTATTGCAGAGGAAAGGGATACGGTAACTTGATGGGTGATTGATGACCCAGTCCAGTAAATAATAAATTCAACTCAAGACGACCCCTACGGCCCTCACTGAAGCCCTTTTCTTTGGGTGGGCAGAAAAAAGAGGGCAGAAGGGTGCTACAAGTTGGAGCAACAGTCAGCAACCAGTCAGTATGATGCGTTCTCTCTCCTATGCAGTGATAGACTACTTCTCCCTTGGCTCCCTTCCCCTCATCACTTTTCGTCAGTACCAAGTGTATGGTAGGTATGATAGTTGGAACACGCACGTACGGTATGATATCTCACCCCCTATGACATCCTCTATTGATGAAAGAATAGATAATAATAAAAATATAAAAATATAAAAAATAAAAGTTTGTCAACGAAAAAGTAACCGAATCACACCGACTAGTTCATGATAAAACTTACACGCACGCACGTCCGGTATGATACTGGCCCAGGATGTCCTATTCTTGCTGGGTAGGCGGGGAAAGGAAGGAACAGCCAGCACCACTTGTTTTGTTTTTTTCTTCCTCCGCTTGAGTATGGATTGCTGCTTTAACCCTTCTACCCTCCATATTTCTCCTCGATCCCTCCATTCACACAGCACCCGGTGAGAGAAAAATGCTTTCTATTTCGCCTCTTGCTTGAGGCGGCTTAAAGATTCGGGGTCGCTTGACAGCAGACTGGGATTGGTGCTGCAGCAGCGTTCGCGTTTCGCATCTGCCCCAATCGCCAACAAACACTTTTTTTTTTTCCTCGTCGTACAAGAGGGGGGGGGGAAATTCTGACCGTCGTCAGTCTACGGTACTCGAGTACCGTATGCCTGTCTAGTTGATCAACACTACAAGTACCATACGGCATCTTCCCCAGGCTTCCTCCAGAGTTGAGAAAGAGCTACCGCTATTATTATCCTACCCCCTTCCCCTATTGGCTCTCACTTACCGCTCTTCTCTTTCCTCGAATACCGGTATAGTACCGGTATCTCGTTTGTCCATCGCACTGTTTGTTTGTTGCCCTAACCACGCAGTCCTTCTCTTGTTCATTTGACACGTACCTCCTCACTTCCTCACTCTCTCACTCGCCCAGCTCAATCCACGACTGACACCTTTGAAAAGGAAGAAAGAGAGAAAAAAATTAGTGGGAGAAAATTCCAAAATAGGAATCCGTGTGCACAAAATTAAAGGGCTGTCCCTAGCGCGTCCTATCCCAGCTAGTGCATGCGGAACGATGAGACAGACCAACAACCCCCCTTTGGCCAAGTAAGACAAGATTTCTCGCTCCCGCCTATGACGCCCACAGATTTCCGCCATGTACTTTTCGATCAGGTACCGTACCGTACCCTTTTGCTACCATTCCCCATGTCGTGCCACTGCATACCTCAACCAAGAAGGCAGGGCGTCGGGAACACAAGAAGAAGTAAAAAGGATCCTCGGGCTTGCCCTTGTTGCCCGGTGGTCAAGAAGGAGGGGGGGGGAGGGGACTCGCAAGATTGCCGGTAATACTTGTATCGCACATGTGAACTTTGTCTCCATCATATATGAATACAGATCTAGACTGCTGGGCGTACAGCACAATTATGTGCGAGGACTACTGGTAAACCATCATGCTGTGCTCCATTCAATGCAAAAAGTAGTCAGTCAAGCTCAGGTTCTCGCGGTCTCCAGTGCCCCCTGTACGCTGCTCTACCCATTCTTACCCGCCAACAAACAGCCAAACGCCACAGCAGACCTGCCTCTACAGGTACGGTATGGAATGACCCGCTCCAGGGCACAGTAGGTAGGTAGGGTAAAGAAGAAGACAAAACAAGCTCAATTGATATTGCGCTTCCTATAGTTAGCAAACACCTTGCAGTCGAGTCTTCTCACAGTGCCGGTACGATACCGGTGGCCCTTGTTCGACTTCTTGCTAAACGGATGACGGTGTCAAAGCCGTCCTAGAGGATAAGCTACTTGTCCCGGGCAATAGGTACTCGAAAACAGAGACCAGGTGAATATATAGTAAAAACCCTTCGCGTATCTAAGCGCCAATACAAAATATACTCCTCCCTGTTTTCGGACACCGTACCTCCTCTTCCATTTCGGGCTTTCTATGCTACGACTGTACAGCGCCTGACATAACCGCAGGTCTAATACAAAACTCCCACATGTACCGGTATCTACCCTAAACCCTCTTCCCCTTTTCCCTCGCCCCCTCAACTCCTCCTTCCACTGGCTAGCCACCCCCTCTCTTCGCCAAAAGTCTCAATTTCACACTCCTCTTCAACTCTTCTTTCCTCCCTCGGCCGATACCGGTAATCCGATTTCTTTTCATCCACCCCGTCTTCCTGCAAACTCCAAAACCCTCTTAACCCCTTCCTCCTCAAACAACATCCCATCCATCTCTACTCAACCCTCCCTCCCTTATGCAAATTCCCGCTTTCGAGGACTTATGGCCTGGGACAAGCAGCATTGCACTCACTAGTAACCTGAGACACCCAAAACAGCCTCGCCAGTTACCCTGTGCCTGCCAAAAAGGAAAAGTTAGGATTTCCCTCATGTGCTCGTAAATAGGGTACCGGTATTGTACTCGAGTGCTTGTACAAACTAAGCCCGGGTGCAACAATGTGCAAGCACGGGCGGCCCAACGGGCCAAAAAGACCTGCAAGTGCTTGTACTAGTACTAGTACAGCGGGGCGGGAGGGTGAAGTTGGTGTCGGGGTACACCAATCCTAAGGCAAGATCATGCAAAGCAATCTCACCCGGGATCTATAATCCCCTATCCTATCATACTTAGGTTAAGTAATCCCACATAGATGTGACTTAAACTAAGGCACTTACCAGTATTATGAAGTGCTCATCGTCTATCATAATTCTTGCAGTCCTAAACAGACTCATTACCCAAGCCATACAAAAACCCCCAAGTCAGAATAACTTAAGGGGGTTATCAAGCGGCCTTCCCCGCAAAATCACTATGTGTCCTCCGCACTGAAACGTTTTCAACACCGACTATTCGGGGGTTGCTCCTGCATTGTTAGGTTTGGATTGAGCCATTTCCTGAGGTGCAGTATGCGAAACTCGAGGCAGCGGTACTGTACTGTACATATATATAAATACGTCCCTTCGGCCTTGACTCCGCTGGTTGATAGAGATTGAGCAGCCCCCGTCGGCGGTCTCTGCTCTAGACGTTAATTTTTGCAGGAATTTTAAATTACTGCTCCTTGAGAAGTTGGGCGGGCGGACGGCCTCACCCTGTCTGCTTGCCCCGCGTCTGTATCGCATAGAGTAACAAGTCGTGGGGTAGGGCCTGGGGCTCATCGAGTTGACGTGAAAAAGTGACAACGGGGTCCTCCTAAACTAAAATTTACCATGGCCCTGCGCCACACCTCTAACTTCCTTCTCATACACCCCTTTCTGCCAAGATAGTTCACTGACCAGTCTCGCCTGCGGCGTGCCGGGCAGATCCTTACACCTGGGGCATTCTGAATTCTACAGCCGGCGCCGTTCTATGTTATGCCAGTGATACGGTAAGTCACAAACCTCACATCCTGCACCCCAGCCACTGAAGACAAGATCCAACGATCCAACGATCCAACTCCTCCTTTGCTCTCTGCGAGCGCAGCAACCCTAACACCGTACAGTAGCTACCGTCTACCGGTACTCGGGCAGTTGGCTCCCTGGTGAACCGATCGAGCATTGCACTGCGCAGCACTCCAACTTCTCATGCACATCGTGGCGTGCGCCCTTGATCGTACCACCTAACCTCCAAACTAACATCCCGATCCGAAAAGATGCAATGCAATGCAAGGTCCACGTCTCGCTAAATCTCCATATTCCCCCTCTTTCAGACTCGGCACGGTACGACAAACATACCTTACTATTCTCTCGAAGCGAGCGAGCCAAAAAAAAAACGGGGGAAAAAGACGAGCGGAAAACTCTCGGAATGCCCCCACGATAGAGACAAGGGTCCAACATGCCCCACACAACTGGAATCCCGTCTTCGGGCGTACCCGTACAGGTATTATATGGTACTTTTGCATAGCATAGCAGCCATCCATCCCTTTACTCTGCTTAGCCAGATCCAAGACTGGTGGTCTGTCCTGGCCGACATCCAAACAACAGCTACATCACTTCCCGCTGGGAGGTATTGCGTTTGATTTTCATTATCTCCCAATACTGCCTGGGATACTGGTTCCTTGAGGATATTTGGTTCATGGGTTATAACTATTATGCGAATCTCCTACACCTTTCTTGAAAGAATTGGAGCTATTCTCAATATCCACCTGTGCATGAACTCTTAGACACAGCGGTTTCAGGAGTTATTTGATGCACGAGAGACAACATGAAAGAAAAGAAAAACTTCGTTGGCGTTAGGAGGCGTTCCAGCTGTGTGGAGCATACCGGTAGTCTATTAGGCCCTGGCCTCTATCCTATCCGAGGGGACATTTTGGGAGCTTTCCCGGAGGATAAATCTGTGATGCACTCACCCACTCATCCAGCCCAAGCACACAGGGATAAAACGTCAACCTCAGTCCGAGCGCTGACGTAATCAATATCAATTTCAACACACCGGGCGCACTGGGATAGTTACTCGTACAGAGTTGATGTAACTTAACTCATAACCTACCGGTATCTTTCTACCAGCCACCACGATCTATAATGCTTGTGCCACAATCAACGAATGGTCGACTCCGCTCCGCAGAAAACGCCGTCCGAAATAAACAATTTATCGTGCCACCGCTTGTTCGTTTGATGCCGGTGTTCCATACCAAACAAAAATAATTAAAAATATATCCTCCATATCAATTCGAAACAAGATGTGTGGCAAAAGCCGGGATGTTGCTGGGCAGACCAGCCCTGTTCCATGGATATTTGCCATATCTTTCGATTTCGGAAATATTCTAGAATAGTTCTTTTGTTCTGACTTGTTTTTTTTTTTCCTTCATTCCTTGCATACGCCGATAGTGAATAGGTACTGTAAATGATGATAGCCAGTTGGTCATGGCGGACAATAGAGGGGAGGGGGTTTTTTTTTTCTGGTTTGCTTGTTGGAGGCAATGCGAGGGAGATGGGATGCCTGGTATGGAAGTTTTTTTCTTCTTTCCTTGTGCATTCCTAGGATTTTCTCTAAGTGTGTTACCGTAAGCTGCAGTGTTCTGTTATGATACTGTAAAAGGGAGCTTTGTGCTTTTACGAGTGCAGCAAGTGTGAAGTAAGCAGGGTATTTCCCGCAGCAGCCAACTCAGTACCATATCATAACATATCAGAGGGATTCAGCCCCGGTGTCGAAAAAACATTTTTCGAGCACCAAGTTTGTCAGATTTGTATGCAAAAAAAAAAAAAAAAAGCGTTACACACACATCAAAACCTTCAACTCGAAAAACTCGCATGAATCTTCTCCAGCCTTGGGGCTGAATGCTTCTAATAACAATCCTTTGATCTAGGAGGAAGGGCGGAAACAAGTGCCGTGCAAGTATCGCACAGTAGCCCCTTTGGTAATCCATTTTCGTCCAACTTTTCTCTAGCTCCTGCTCCTGGAGGAAGAAGAAGAGGTAAACTACCTTCCTGAAACGTACGGTAAGCACAATGTTACCGGAATTATCATAGCAATTAAATTACCGAGCCAGCTGTATCGATAGATAATAAATAAACAAATAAACATAAACCGGAATTGGCTCGGTAAAGGCATTATGTAAGCGAACATCAGGGATAGGCTACCGGTATCTGGAGTGGTTACAATTGTCACCTCAACGAGCCATTATGATAACAAGATCTTGAAGTTCGCAATAACCCGTGCAATCCAAGGGGAGGGAAAGGGGAAGAAGAAAAAAACCCCCAACCAATAGATTACAGAATGGTCTACTTCCCTTCCCATCCATCCTTCCCTTCCTCACATACCGTACCGTACCCCCTTAAAATGCCCTGCCTGCCTGCACTGCACTCTCCCGTTCCCTTGCGCGCATCAAACAGCAGCAGCATCAGACAGCATCAGACAGCAGCTAGCGGGCGGTACGGTACTGTACGGTAGACTAGACTATTCAGAATCAGCCCGGCGGTCATCATCAACATCAAGTTTCAACTGTAATATTACGGCACATATAGATAGATAGCCCCATTCATTCATTTATTCCATGCTTGATTCAACATAGTCTACGGATACCGGTAGACTAACTTCATCCCAAACTAATCAATCAATCAACCTCTTGCATCTTGTGCATGAGCATTTTAACTAACCCCCCCCTGAAGGAAAGGAAGCCAAGAACCCCCGGAGTAGACTAGACTAGACATGTATGTACGAGTGCTTGTATGTAGACTTGTGGCACAAAACCCCCTTCCCCCCTTTTCCCCACAATAAAATCAGCCACACGGCCGCTCTGCAGCCGTAAGGAGTAATTCTTAACCTCACCGCGCGGATCCCGGTATTATATGTACTTGTATCGGGGTTTCGATATTATTGTGAATGGAAGGAGGGAGGAAAAAACGTATTTATAACATAGCTTCCTAAAGCCTCAAGATAACCATGCTCTACTAGTACTAATTAGTACTCACACAGGTTGGGCCATCTAACTAACCTTCTCTGTCGCTAGATGGCTACGATAAGGGCCTGTTTTGCAAAAAATGTGACTGACCGTTCCGTTCCGTTTGGCGACCGTTTTCTGCTGTGATAATGGCCTTCTCTCCTTTTTGAAACGGAAGGAAAAGTGATATTTGTATCCAAACAGGCCCTAAGTTAGGCACATATTATAGTACGGGATTAGCGGTATATACTCGTAGGCGCCCATGATAAAGCAAGCACACCTCCAGCGCTGGTGAAAACCTTAAAAACTGAGGAATTAAAATAAATAAATATTCTAGTTTTATTTATTTATTTAGGGCTTTTTTTTTAAAAAAAAAAAAATCCCCTGTCAACTCAACGGTGGTTAGTCCGGCAAGTTATCATAGTTGGAACTAAGATGGTTCAAGTCAAGTCTGCGACAGCGGCATCAGGGAACTCCCGGGATGTTTCGTTTCGTTTCGTTTCGTTTATACTACATACCCATAATATCATATAATAAATTCAGCCAAAAGTTCCCCAATGAAAGAAAGAAACCCGTCCGGCACAGCGTGTTTGTGATCCGGAACAACAGGATCAAGGTCTCGGCGCAAAAGAAAAGAAATTTAGAACCACGGTATCCCGACTATCGAGATCCGGGATGGCGACTGTACGGTACAACACTGTGCGACTTCTCGACCCTGTCTCTGAAAAAAATGAAAAATACCATATCATACGCTACCGGATGATATGTGCCCCACACGTTAAACGCCCCGAGCGGTGGGCGATTCCATTCCATACGGTACTGTATGTAATACCCCGCTGTAAAAAGATTATCAGTAGTGTGGGGCACTCGGGAGGGGAGGGAGGGAGGGGTGTGTGTGTTACAAGTATTACAGTATATTAATGTTTCGAAACATCACAATCAGTTTGGCCCCCGGACTTCATTGATCACGGGTTTTTTCCGGTAAGAGCGGGATCATCATTTTTTCATATTTTTTTTTTCTTCACCATTTCATTTTTTTTTCTTTTCTTTTCCTCCATGCTAGGCGAGAGTGGATCCCTCGCGCTACCGTACTTGTCTACTGATGTTGATGACTGATGCGGGGAGCGTATTTGTTCTACGTTTGTCAGCGGTACCCACCGTGGAGGATATCATATCATACGGTACATTGGCTGGAGAAAAGGACGGTACTTCATGATGGATCACTCGGATTAGTAGTATAATAACTTCAAGATATTAAGGAAAAACAACAGGATGGGTAAAAATGAGAATACTTTTTCACGGGGACGTTTCCCTTGGAGTGTGGCTACGTTACACTCCTCGGTAGGGCGTAAAGCCTCCCTGCATACCGCGCCTTGTATACTAGCCGTCACTGGTAAGGTGCTCAGGAACCTGCCCTCACCAAACCCGTTCATTCATCCTCCCAATATCTCTCCCTCACAAGCGAACGAATCACAGTCCCCCCTCACTTGCAAAACTGAAAACTGCACTTTCCGAGTGACGTTGCATGACGCTTGCTGGTTGGTTGGTTGGAACGGCGGCAATGGATGCGTTAGCGTTTTTCAAAACGGTTCTGCGGAGCACTTTGCTGTTACAATACCAACCGCTGCGGTGCCGTGTTCTTCCGAGTCTCGCGGATTGGGATGACGATGACACGGTAAGTGTCATTAAACGGTGTGGAAATTATGACGGGAAGCAATTGTTTGCCGACTGGGGGTTGTTGGTATTATACAGTAGATTCCACGTCGCGGCGACAACTGAATGGCTGGGTGGAAACAAAATTTGTCAGTAATGAAGGAGGGGGGGTGGGGGTAAT